>Ga0208787_1000303_pt1 | contig 24560 bp, 4 predicted proteins | sample Wag4_2014_7_11_FD_187362 | JGI IMG/M metagenome (GOLD analysis project Ga0208787, IMG submission 187362) | Fresh water microbial communities from Ohio, USA - Utica-2 Time Series HT 2014_7_11 (SPAdes) (version 2) | ecosystem: Environmental > Aquatic > Freshwater > Water tank | place: USA: Ohio...
GCCATGAATGCTATTGAGGCCATTGTCTGTTTGGCAAGATTAGCAAGTACATTTTTTATTTTTACAAATCTCTCCATTTTATTATATAAAAAAGATATTAAGAACTACTACTTACCCCTAGCTATATTAATTACTATAGTTCTATTTTTTGATGCTTTTTATGTAATGAGAACATTTAAAGAAGCTATAGATTCTGAACTGGGTTCATTTAACCCCAATAATGCAACAGGTAATAATGGTAATAAAAACGTAATGGCAGCAAGTCTAATCATAAAATTTCCTTTCTGCCTTTATTTTATTTTAAATACAAAAATATTTGGTAAAGTATTTGGGATTATTACCTTATTTGTTGGTTCATTTGCAATATTTATTTTAAGTACAAGATCTACCTTTGTTTCACTCTTGGGAATTATGATAATCTTTGCTACTTCTACTTTATATTTTAGAAAAAAAGAAAATATAAAAAGCTCAATTATTTCTATAGCATATTTTTTAGTACCAGTTGTATTTGCTTTTTTCTTTTCTAATTTAGCTTTAAGTAATATTAATGAAGCCTCTTCTAGTGGTGCTGTAACAGATAGAATTCAGTCCATTCAATTAAATAACCAAGCTTCTTCTGGTCGTTTACATTTATGGGAAGGTGCTATAGATTATTTTTTGAAGCACCCATTTATAGGTGATGGTTATGGGAATTGGAAATTAGCTTCCATTCCTTATGAAAAAGAATTTACCAATGACTTGTATGTTCCTTATCACTCACACAACGATTTTTTAGAAGCTGCTGCCGATTTGGGTATTGTAGGTGGCCTAGCATATTTAGGCTTATTTGTATTGGCATTTGTATTTACTATACAAGTGTGGTTTAAAGAAAAGTATAAAGACTATCGCCTTTTTACCACTATTAGTTTTATGGCAGTTGCCTGCTATTTTATTGATGCATTTCTGAATTTTCCTACTGAAAGAACTTCAATGCAGACCATGCTAACAATTTCTGTAGCACTATTATTTGCTCCTGCAAATTTAATTCAAAAGGATCACGCTAAAAAACTAAAACAATTTAAGTTTGTTTTACCTGCCTATATTATCATTGGATTTTTATTAATGGGTGGTTCCATCTTCATCAACAAACAAGTGTATGAATCTTTGAAAGTGCAAAAGTATGTCATGGGGGAAATTGATGCCGATCCTAAGATGGCATTAGACGAAGTGAAAGACGCCTTTCCTATGTTTCCAAATTTATCTACTTCCACTTTACCTATTAAGGCCTTGGTGGCTAGGTATTATTTTAGAGATAAAATGTACGATGAGTCGATGCGTTTATTGAATGAGAGCGATAATGTAAACCCTGCCTTGCATTATAACGACTTTATTAGAACTGCTATTTATGCTGCTAAGCAAAATTATGATAGCACAGCCTATTTCGCGTATAGAGCTTTTTATAATTGGCCAAGGGCAAATTCTTATTATAAGAATGCCTTATTCGCGGCTGCTAAGAAGAAAGATACTGCAGAAATTAATAAAGTATATAATGTTTATAAAAAGTATAGAGATGGGGGTGATGCCGTGAATCAATATTTAATGGCTATGTATGAGGTGAAAGGTGGAGCCGATAAAAACATGATGAATATCTTAGATAGCGCTTATGTTCATTTTCCAAAAGATACAGTACCACTTTTGAATGCTAAAAACCTACTTTCTAGAGGAGTGTTGGGAGGTCAAGGTAGTGGGCAAGCCGTTTTCACGAATCAATATTCTACAGACGGAGGGAAGCTATTTGCAAAAGGAAAATATGCACAAGCAGCGAATATGTATATAAAGGCAAGTAATGCGGAGCCAAATAATTATACGCATTATGAAAATGTAGCTATTTGTTATTATACGAATAAGAATTTTGAAAAAAGTATTCCTTATTTTGACAAAGCAGCTTCTTTTGCAAATAATAATACAGGTAAGTCGGAGTTTTTTAAAGCCATGTCACTTGTAGCTATGGGAAAAAATAGTGATGCTTGTGGACCTTTACAAGCGGCTAAAAAGAAAAATTATCCAGATATAGATAAGTTTATTGCTTTATATTGTAAGTAAAGATCAGCAAGATTAAAGCCTAGCAATGAGAAAATCCTACTTATTTATAATTATTCTATTAGCATTCGCCAATCTGGCTAATGCGCAATATCAAATAAAAATTAAGGCCATTAATACTTTAGATACGGTTATCTATTTCAGAGGAACTGTATTTGATGAAAAAAACTTTATTCCCAAGGATACTATTAATTTATCGAAAGGTAGTTTTACACTTAGCGCTAAAAAGCCAATACTAGGAGGTATTTACTTTTTCTATTTTCCTAAATCAAAAACTAAAATTTTCTTTGCCTTAGAGAATAAAGACAGTGTAAAGGTGGAAATTTCTGGAGCTAATTATTTAGATTTTATAAGCTTCAGTAACCAAAAGAATAAAACCTTTATTGAGTATCAGCAATTAGAGAAAAAATTATCTAATTACGATACACTATTTGCTAAAGAATTAGCCCAAGGCAAGAAGTTTAATTTGGCTCAAAAGGCAGCCTTTTTTAAACTTAAAACTAATGAGTTAGTTTATTTCAGAACTAATGCCATGCAGCAATTGAAAAAGACGGATGCGCTTTACTTGCATTTCAATGCATTGAACCTTTTAGATGAGTCGGTGCCCAGTAGAAAGAACTTTGCAGCTAGAGATGAATTTATAAGACAATTTGATTTTAAATCGCCGAAACTCTTATTCACACCCAATTTACGCGCAGTTCTTACAGAATACTTTTCTTATTATCCCTTGCAGGCCGATTCCATTTATAAAGGAGTTGACACGGTAATGAAAGCAGTGGATTGTAAAATGTTTATGGCTAATTATGTGGTAGATTATTTAACTAAATTATTAAAGAACAGAGAAATTGTTAATAATACAGAAGCGTATAAGAAATTTGTACAGTCTTATCTATTAAATGATAAATGTAAGGTTTTAGATACCAAACAAAAAATGACCTATAAAGAAGAAATAGCCAACATAAGTAAACTTAGTTTGAAGGATACCTGTGTGAACATGATTTTAAAAGACACGAGTAATAAGCCACAGAATTTAAAGGAGTTTGCCAAAAATTTTAGTTTTACTGTTATTATATTTTATGATCCTACTTGTGAGCATTGTAAAGTGGATCTACCCATTCTGGACAGCACATTAAATCTTTTGTATGCTAAGTATAATATTAAAATAGGTAGGTATGCAGTTTGTAATGAACCTAATATGCCTTTAGCTGTTTGGAAGGACTTTATTAATAAATATGGTCTTACAAATAACTATGTGCATGTAAACTTGGGTGCCAATCTAGAAATTAGAAAAAGTTATGACGCTTTTACCAATCCCATATTTTATCTAATAGATAATAATGGCATTTTGATGGGTAAAAAACTGAGCCCACAAACAGTCAGAAATATGATTTTGGCTAATTATATTAAGTAAATATCGTAAATAGAATTAATTCTATTTGACCTATAATAAAGGATAATCAGCTCTAAGTTTCTTATTTTTAGAACAATTTATAATAAAAGCATTTATCTCAGTTCATAATTTAACTCCATGGAAACCAAAGTAATAATAGCAGATGACCATAGTATAGTGAGAATGGGTTTAAGTTCTTTAATAAAGCAATTTAATGTGCAAGTAGTAGACGAAGTGGCTACATGTAATGAATTAATGCAGGCACTAAAAAATGATACTTATACGCATTTAGTTTTAGACATTATTTTACCTGATGGTAATACCTTAGAAATTATCGAAAATATCAATAATTTATACCCTAAATTATCTATTTTAATTCATTCCATGCAACCTATTGAAGTGTATGGTAAAATTTTGAAGAAGTATCAAATACATTCTTATTTATACAAAGGGGTTTCAGAGAATGAGATTAAGTTTCATCTAGAGTCTTTTATTAAGTCGGTACCTATGACCATGTCAAAAGTTATAGATAATGAAATAAATCCCTTTTCTACATTAGCGGTTAGAGAATTAGAAGTTTTACATTATTTATTAAATGGCTATAGAACCAAGGAAATAAGTACCCTTTTGGGGCTTAAAATGAACACTATTTCTACTATAAAATCGGTTATATTTGATAAAGTAAAGGCGGAATCATTTACGCATCTTTTACAATTGGCACATGCGCATCAAATTAGTTATTAATCGATTTCTATTTACCATACTGCTCCTACAAATAGGGGCTTCCTCTTTTTCACAATTGCCTTATACTTTTGAAAGGCTCAATACAGAATCGGGTTTACCTACCAACACCATTAAGGGCTTGCAGTTCGATGAAAAACATCGATTCTTATGGATAGCAACTGAGTCTGGTATTGTAAGGTACAATGGGCACAATGTTCAAAGTTTTGGAGACCAAGAAGAAAAATCAATATTAAGTAATAGAGTAGTCTACTTTACAGTTGCTAATAATGGAAGTTTATTCGGCAAATTTGTAGATGCAACAAGTTTTACAATTAAAGAAAATGATGTAATTATAGGTAAAACAACTATTATTGACAATAGCTTAAATGAATTTATTGAAAATAAGTATAATGTAAATTTGAGTAAAATTAAGACTAATTATAAAAGTCTTAATTTTAAAACATTAAAGATAAATAATGTTATATTTTCCATTAACGAAGACTACTTACTTCGTTTTAACAATACTACGGTAGATACCTTACTAACTTTTGATAGTAAAGTCCAGAGCTTTCAAATTGGGGACAGGCTATACATCATTGATGAAAAAAATATTTTATCAGAACTTATATTAAATAATACTGTAAATACTTCTAGTAAAGTAATTGTAAACAAAGTAGATCATTGTGAAAAATATTTTAAAATAGGCATAGATGTAAAGGTTTTTCAGGACCTTCCAATGGATGATGTTTTTATAATTATAGATAAAAAATTATATCGAATAAGTTTAATTGGTAATAATTTTTCTTTTGAATTAGTCTTAGACAATTTGCCTATATCTGAATATTACAAATTCGTTCAATTCGACAAAATAACACAAACAATATATATAGGTACAGATAATAGAGGGGTTTTGGTTTGTAGGCCTAAGTATTTTAATAGAATACTTCCAAATAGTAAGCTATTAAATACAAGTACAAGCGCCTATGCACAGGTATTACTTAAAAATGGAAATATACAAGTAAATGATGGGCCTATATTTGGTTCTTCAAAAATGAGTACACCTATTATTTTTGACAAAAAATCTGAAACCAATACTTTTATTTCAAGTAAAAATATACTCTATTTTACCAATGCAGATGGTATTATAGAATATGATATTATAAATAATAAGATTCTTAATAAATTCAAAGATTTTACGCGTAGAAATACTTTTGTAGAAGTTAATAATACCATCTATGCCATAAATGGTAGAGAAATTATTAAAAAATATAACTTTAACAAATGGGAAAGTGTTTTAAAATTTAATTGGGTTCCATCAAATTTTATGGTATTTGATATAAAACAGGAAAATGCCCAGGAGTTGTTAGTAGCTACTACAGATGGTTTGTATAAGTACAACCTAGAAAAAAATACTTTTAAGTTGTTTTTTAGGGATAAGTCAAAAGCTAATTTTAGGAGCATTTACAAAATGGGTGATTATTTTTTATTCGGAACTTATGGTGGGGGCGTATATATGTATAAGCAGGGCACTATTAAAAAAATGCCCTTGGATCCTAATGGTTATTTGAAATATGTACATTGCTTTATAGAAGATGATGATCATAATATATGGGCAAGTTCTAATAAAGGGCTATTTAGGTCTCCTGTACAATCCCTAAAAGATTTTTGGAATTTTGGACCAGGTAAAATAGCCTTTAGATATTTTGGTAAATTAGATGGAATAGATGTGTTGGAAATGAATGGTGGTTGTAACCCATGTGCAATAAAATTACCCAATGGAGATTTCTCAATACCAGGTATTGATGGTTTAATTCAGTTTAACCCAGATAATTTAAACAAACTAAATTATCTTAATATTAAGCCTAATGTTTATTTAGATAAAATTATTATCGATAATAAAATTACAAGTTTTGAAGTTTTTAATAAACCACTTTCTCGTAAAACAAAAAACATCGATTTTCAATTAGGTATTTCTGGGATGCTATCGGAGGAGAATGTATTTGTAGAGTATAAGTTTGCTTTAAATGAAAACTGGAAAAGGATATCTATTAAAAATCCAATTATACATATAGATAAAACTTCTTTTGGACAAAATGAGCTTTATCTAAGGTGGAGAAATACAGCAAGTTCTGAATTTGGGTCAATGAATTACCCTTTTTATGTGAATTATCCTAATGCAGTTCATCCTTTAATGATATTACTATATGTATTAATAATTATATTTCTTATTTATTTATACATCAGGATCAAAACTACTATTTTTCAAAAAAGGCAAAAAGAATTGGAAGCAGAAGTGAATCTAAAAACAAAATCATTGTTAAGTTTAAATAAGTATTTAACGGAAAGAAATCAAGCAAAGGAGCAAGTATTGGCTATTATGAATCATGATGTATTAACTCCACTAAAGTATTTGCACATGACTGCAAATAGTATGAATGAAAAAATTGAAGATACTGATTTAAAAAAGTCAATCCAACAAATTGCTAGCACGAGTAAGGAATTAGAGTATTTAACTAGAAACATGTTAAACTGGGTTAAATTTGATAACACCAATAAATTATTAAATAGTCAAGAAGTAGATATTTATCAAATGATTTATAACTTAATTGACTTCGTTACTCCATTTATTGAAGGGAAAGATGTTAGTTTAGATAATAACATTCCAATACATACAAGAGTTAAAAATTGGCCTGAAGCACTTAGGGTATTAATGTACAATATATTAATGAATGCCATTAAGTCAACAGAGAAAGGGATTATTTCTATTTCTATAGAAGATAGTAAATCTGGATATATTATTAAAGTTCAAGATACCGGTATGGGCATGAGTGCTTCTATGGCAAAGTATTTAATAACAGGTAAGAGTAAAGATGAAGTAGAGCATTTGCCTAAGTATAAAAAAGGGAATGGAGTAGGCTACCAAATTATAAGAAATATTGTTAAACTAATGAAGGCGAAGTTGATGATAGAAAGCAAAGAGAATAAGGGAACTACTGTAAGTATATTTTTTGTTAGCTAGATAACTAAAAATTAAAGAACCTCAAATGTAGATGTATTATGGTCATCCATTTGAAATTGGTATTTCCCTTTTTTTAATTCACCAATGTATAAACATGTGCGTTGTGTGAAACCTGCAATTTTTCCTTTCATAATTTCAGTTCCCCTTTCACACATAATTGTATAACTTTTACTGATATGTTGTTTATCAGAAAAAACTATTTCTAGTATATCATCTTTAACTATTTCAGTAATTTTTAACATTGCTTGGGGAATCATTGTTAATGCAAATTAGAATTATTTACATAGTTTCAAATAGAATTATATCTAAGGTACTTTTAAGAAATAAAAATAGATTAAAGTCTATCATAATTTATTAAATAGATTTAACTCTACGAATGTTAAAAACTATTTTAAATATCCAATAAGTTCTAGAATTTGTTCTATGACATTAGTCATCTTTTTATAGAATTTTTGCAGATACCCTCAATCCGTATCTGAATGTCAATCGATAGATTTTCAAGGCTTTATAATCTCTACACCAAAAGGAAGAATATTCTTATCCGTTCTTCAATTAGGGTATGTTTTTTCTTCTTTTTGACTGGAATAAGTTCTATTACATATGCACAGACCGTTGGAGGTATGCGCCCATCTGATGATTTTGATGGGGACGGTATCATCAATTCTATTGATTTAGATGATGACAATGATGGTATTCTAGATACAGATGAATATTGTAAATCTTCCATCATATTTCCTGCTACGAATACGACTTCAGGTATAACTGAATTTAGTGTTCCTACAGGATGGACAATTACAAATTCTTCACCAGATATTGCAACAACTGCTTACTCTGTTTACGGTGGATGGGTTGGAGGTTGTTCAGGCACAGCTCCAGCAGCACCTAATGGACATACATCTTGGGTGAATTTTTATTCCAATACACAAGAAGCTTTCAAAACAAATATTGCTGGTTTAACAATTGGCAAAACATATATTTTTAAAGTATACTATGCCAAATTCGCTTCAACACCTGCATTAGGTAGAATCACTGTTAAATTAGGAACAACAATTATCGATCAATATACTCCAACATTAGGCTGTGGTTGGGAAACACGTTTTATAACATTTACAGCAACTGCTACAAGTGCTGATTTGCAATTTCAAAATACAGGAATCACAGCACCCATGCAGAATGCAAGTGTATCTGTATCAGCTGATCCTTTGTATGAAGTTTGTGATACGGATAATGATGGTATTCCAAATCATTTTGATTTAGATTCTGATGGTGATGGATGTACAGATGCCAAAGAAGCGGGTGTTACAGGAACTTTAAGAAGTGGTGATGTTAAAAATGGTGCGAATGGGGGTGTAGTGACTACAACAGTAAGTACAGCTGGAGCTATTGCTGGAGTTGTAAATTCCTATGGAGCGAATGGATTTGCAAATAATTTGGAAAGTCCTGCAGAAAGTGGTGTAATTACATATGCATCTACCTATTCTAATTATGCATTGTCAAGTGCAGCTAATATTTGTTCTGGAATTGATACAGATTTAGATGGAGTGGTTGATCTGATTGACTTAGATGATGATAATGATGGTGTATTGGATGTAGTTGAAAATGCTTGGTGTAAACCACTTACAGGAAATACGATTATTCCAGTTGGTAAAACTTATGGTGTTACAGCAGCTTCGTTTGGTAGCTATTTACCCGCTGTTACAGCTGGTTTAGATGCAACCACTTGCATGAGTCCGGGACAAGTGACTACTTTAACATATGACTTTGGAAAAACTGTTAAGAATCCAATTATAGGTTTTTATGGTGTTGATTTTGCTAAAGAGGAATGGTATGATTTAAATGACAATCCTGTTCAATTACGCATATTAGATGCAAGTGCACCAACAAGTGTAACTAATAATATTATAACAGTATCTACAAGTCCAGTTGCTGGTGCTAATACAGCAGCCACTTCTGCAATGGGACGTGTACAAGTGTTTGGCAATGTGACCGGTTTAAAAGTAAAACATACCTGGTTATTGACAGCAAGTAATTGTGATAATCATGGATTTTCTTTTATTGAGCCAACTGAATGCTTAGGTGGTCCCAATCCAGATGCAGATGGTGATGGTATTGTTAATAGTTTAGATTTAGATTCAGATGGTGATGGTTGTTTTGATGCCATTGAAGCAGGTGTTTTAACTACTACATCTACTGGTAAGGTAACAGGTAGTTATGGAACTAATGGTTTTGCAAATAGTATAGAAACGGTTGCAGATAATGGTATTTATAACTCAGTCTATTCCTATTCGTATGCGATTTATAATAAAGTTAATGTTTGCTTAGATTCTGATGGTGATGAGGTTAAGGATTTATTTGATTTGGATGATGATAATGATGGTATACTTGACACAATTGAACAATCAACTTGTGCAAATGCACCAACTTACACATTTTCTAATATTGATGGTTCCGCTACTGGGGCATTGGCTTATAGTGCAGCATTTCCCGCATGGATGAAACACTCGTTTACAGAATCAGAGGGTGGTTTTAAATTTACTTTTGCCGCTCCCGTATCAGATATCGCATTTGAATTTGCATCTATTTATCAGGACGATAGAGTGGGTGATTTTAGTGTTAAGTTAGCTGATGGAACTGTTTTAAACGGGATTGATTTTGATTTGTCTACTACCTATGGCCCCACTGCTGCAATTTGGACGCCTCAACCTAATAATGTTAATAATTTTACAGGAAATTTTTCAAAATTTACTGGTGCGCCTTTTAACACAGGGACACCCTATTTTAAAACTACCAATTTAACATCTGGGACAACACAATCATGGGGAATTGTTCGTTTAAAAAATATTGCAGGAGCGAACACTGTGGGTATTGCAGAAGTAAGTTTTAAAATTATTGGTGGTTCGGCAACTTCAGGTACTGGTGGTTTAGCTATATATAATTCTTGTTTAAGCTATTTGGATACCGACAATGATGGAATTCCAAATACTTTAGATTTAGATTCTGATGGAGATGGATGTCCCGATGCAAAAGAAGCGAATATTCAGGCCTCTTTGAGTTCGGGTACAATCAAAAATGGAACTATTGGATCACTCACTACAACCACTGTTGCAAATGCAATTGCAGGAACCACTGGTAATTATGGTAATAATGGTTTAGCGAATGTATTAGAAACATCCTCGGAAAGTGGTAACTACAGTGGTACCTATAATTATAGTTATGTAATTAATTCATTTGTAAATGCTTGTACTGATTCAGACAATGATGGAGTAGCAGATGCTTTTGATTTAGATGATGACAACGATGGTGTTTTAGATGTTACCGAAATGACCAATTGCAATGCAGCTGACTTAATAACACCTTTGTCTGCAACTTCAAGTCCAGTTTATGGAGGTAGTACGGCTACTCGCACAATTGACGGGACTGGATTTACGGGTACCGGCCTTAGTGCTTTAGCAACTGCTCCAGCAACATTAGGTGATGCTTGGCTATTACAAGACCCATTAACAGAAGGTTTTATTGAATATATTTTGCCTGCAAATTCCAATATTGGGGGCGTGGTATTATGGGCACCCGATGCCTTTAATTATGGAGGTGGTGATGGACCGCCCAAAGATTTTACGGTAGAAATCACCTATAAAAATGGGCTAGTATTTAATACAGGCATTTATACGACAGCACGACCCAATGGTAGCGGGGCAAATCCAGGTGCCCAGGTATTTAATTTTCCGCAATCCTTTTTAAATGCAACCAAAGTAAAATTAAATATCATAAATGGTTGGTATGATGTTAATGGCAATAGTATAGGTCAAGTGAGTACGGATGGCCAAACGGTTAATGCAGCTTATAATATGTTCTTGGGTGAGTTTAGGGTATTGTGCGGTGCTACTGATTTGGATACGGATAACGATGGAATTCCTAACCGCTTGGATTTGGATTCAGATGGTGATAATTGTGCAGACGCCTTAGAAGCAGGTGTGAATAATACAATACTAACTTCAGGTACAGCTATTAATTTAGTAGGTGCTACCATTGCTTCTGGCACTATTTCGTCTACTTTGCAAAATGCAGTTGTAGCTACTTCGGGTTCAATTTTGGCCACCTTTGGAACGAATGGATTTGCAAATGGGGTAGAAACTGCAATAGATAATGGCATTTATTCAAGCGCCTACAATTATGGTTATGCCATTTACGCAGGTACATCCGTATGTTTAGATTCTGATGGTGATTCGGTTGCAGATGTTTATGATTTAGATGATGATAATGATGGGATTTTAGATGAATTAGAAAATGCTTGTCAAAATATATTTTTAGAAACATTTGGAACAAGTTTACCTGGACCAAATTTGCCAACATCAAACATTTTAATGACATCTAGCGAGGGCGCTATTTATAATGTTGTCCCTACACATCCAAGTGGGTATTGGTTTGCTGGCAGGCCTGATTATACTCCGGGTGATGTTAATGGTAATATGTTAATGGGTTATAATATTGCATCTACTAAAGTTGTATATACTAAAACTTTAACAGGACTCACTGCAGGTCAGGATTATGAATTCTCAGCATATATCGCAAATCCATTAACTTCATTGGGTACATTTTCTAACTTAACATTGCGTGTTAAAAATTTATCAAATACAATTTTAAGTTCAGTTAATACGGGTAATATTTTACAAGGAAATTTTAACTGGGTAAAATATACAATGGTTTTAAACGCACCTAGTACTTCTGTTGTTTTTGAAATTCAAACAAATTCTTTAGGAAATAATGGTACAGGTGAGGATTTTGTTATTGATGATATCAGTGTTAAAAAAGTTTTAAATTGTGATACTGACGGCGACGGAATCCCGAACCAATTAGATTTAGATTCGGATGGAGATGGCTGTCCGGATGCATTAGAGGCAGGGGTATCTGGAACTTTAACAACAGGAACTGTAAAAAATGGATTAAATGGGGTAGTTAAAACTACCAGCACGAATGTAGCAAGTGCTGTTGCCACTGGTACCTATGGGTTAAATGGTCTAGCAGATGGAGTTGAAACTGCTGCGGAATCTGGTGTGATTTCTTATACTACAAATTATGAACCATTTGCAATTAATAGAAGCATAGCAGCTTGTAAGGATACAGATGGGGATGGAGTATTTGATATAAATGACATTGATGATGACAATGATGGTGTTTTAGATATTACAGAATACACATCTTGTACTACTCCTTTAAACGCTATTGCACCGACTACTGATGGAGCAATAGCAAATTTCGATACAAATACAGCCATCTTTAAGAAAATTGCGGGTACATTATCAAAAGTTTCAACTCGTATAGATGGGTCTGCTGTTGATGTAGTTCAATTATCTGGAACCACAAGCTCTGGGTCAATTACGTTTGATAGATCCTATATGCTTTTGAATCTTGTAGTAGCAGATATTGATCAAGGAGAAACCATTTCGTTGAAATTGTATGATTATCAAAATAATTTAATCCAATTATCTGCAAATGACATCATTCAATTAGGGTCCAATGTAAATGTGGCTTCCTATAATACTGGCGGATATTCAATAAATCTTAATTCTAAAACTACATCAACTTCTTTTGATGGCTCCACATCCAATGTTTCAAATATTAAATTACAATTAACAAGTATTGTTAAACGAATTGAATTTTATAAAACTGCTGGTGCGAATAATACCTGGGTTGGATTGTTATCGGGTTGTGATGATGCGGATACCGATAAAGATGGTATTCCTAATCACTTAGATTTAGATTCAGATGGAGATGGATGTAGCGATGCAATAGAATCAAAGAGTTCAACTACCGCTACAAGTACAACAGTTTATCCATCATTTGTAGCTGCCGATGATGCGAATTCTAATGGTTTATTAAATGTATACGAAAGTGCTACCGCTGGTGTGGTTAATTATACATCCTTATATGACCCATTTGCTACTAGTGCCAATTTAGCTGCTTGTAGGGATACCGACGCAGATGGTGTTTCAGACAATGTGGATTTAGATGATGATAACGACGGTATTTTAGATGCTGTTGAATCGCCGAATTGTTTTTATAATATTAACGACTATTTCTTAGGCCCAAGACCGGACTTTATAATCAGTACAGATTTGTCTATGGCTGTAGGTCAAAATTTCCCCAACAAATTAGTAGATGGATTTTATGCTAGTACAATTTATGATGTAAGGTTTGAGACAACAACATCAACTATAAATCCTTTAGGTTCAGGAAAGGAAGTGTATCGTTTTAATTTTCAAACACCGGTAAAATTAGAGAAAATATATCTACGGTATGTGAATACAAGTACTCATTTCTCAGCTGGTACAAAATTAATATTAAGGGGATCAAATGATGGCACAACTTGGAGTAATTTGTCAGCAGAAACTACTTATGATCAATTAATTGATGCGAATTCTGCCACTGAGTCTACTACAATTCCAGGTTTACCATCGGTCAATAATGCGCATATTTTTTCAGTTACACAAAATGCTGCTAAATATCTTTACTATGATATTCTCTGGAATTCAAGTGGTGGTATTTCTAATGGAGGTTATGCAAATGAAGTATTTTTTGATGTAGCTAATGATTTTATTTCAAGTGCTCAGCCAAAAATAGATTGTAATAATGATACAGACGGAGATGGTATTTTAAACCACCAAGATTTAGATTCGGATGGAGATGCTTGTCCAGATGCTAAAGAGTCGGGAATTAGAGCCTCATTAACTTCAGCTACTGTAATAAATTTAGTTGGAGCAACCATTGCAGCTGGAACAGCTACTTCTACATTAGATAATGCAATTGTATCTGGAACAGGTACGTCTACTTTTGGTAATAATGGATTTGTGAATTCATTAGAAACTTCGTCGGAATCTGGTATTTTTAGTGGCACTTATAATTATAATACTGCTAGAATTAAAACAATTAATTCATGTACAGATACGGATGGTGATAATGTGCCTGATGTAATGGATTTAGATGATGACAATGATGGTGTTTTAGATATAGTTGAATGTCCTCCACCAGGTGTGGTTTCATTGGTTCCTCGTTTTGATATTGCTTCTGGAGCAAGTACTACTAAAACAATTACAGGATTCCCAGAAGAACTTTGGATTGATATTTGGAACATTGATAATAGTTTCAATTTAAAAATCAATAACACAAATATTACTACAGTGAGTGAAATTAATTTTGCACTCGGTAGTACCTATAGCTTATCATATACAAATATGGTTCAAAAAAGTGCCCTTTCATTAAATAATCCTAATAATGTTTGGGAATATGGGAATACTCGATCTCGTCCAATGATTCGAATTAAAATATCTCAATTTGGGGAGGTAAGTCTATTTGGATTAGATGGAACACAAGGAACTGGTAATTACCAAGAATTAGTTTTATTAAATGCCAAATACAATTTAGTACCCATTAATATTACGGGAAGTAATACGATTACCTTAAGTCAAAATAATGAATATCCTCCCACATATTTAAATGCAGAATTCAATACCTATAGTAGTGCTGGATTTTGTGATACCGATGGCGATGGAGTAGAGAACCGTTTGGATTTAGATTCAGATAATGATGGATGTAGTGATGCCTTAGAGTCTAAAACGACAATCAATACAAGTTTAAATTTTAAATTTACAAGTACTAATAATGCTGCTGATTTTGGTAATAATGGGTTTTACAACACATTAGAAACAGTCACTGATAATGGAATTTACAATGGATATTATCCATATGATTATGCCATCAATTCATCTGTTAAAGGTTGTACAGATTCAGATACAGATGGTGTACCCGATTTGTTTGACTTAGATGATGACAATGACGGTATATTAGATGCAGTTGAATCACCAACTTGTTTTTATACTATGAGTGAATTGTCTAAACCTGCATCGGTTAGTTCAGATTTAGATCCTTACAATGCTACGGGTACTTATTCAGTTGAAAAATCAATTGATGGATTAATTTCAACTTTCTCGGCTTTTAAAGCAGATCAATATCTAGCAAACAAAGAAATTTTAAAATTTACAGCGAATGGGCATATAGATATTACTAGTATGACTTTAGACTTAGATTTTAGGGCAATATCTAATGATGCAGATAGTAAATTTAGATTCCAAGGGTCTGCTGACAATGTATTGTGGGACAACTTAAATACAGCTGAGGTTGCTTCATTGACTTATACACCTCCAGCAACTTTAGTACTTGCTAATAATCTCCAAGTAGGAAAAAAGTATAAATATTTTAGATTGTATGGTGTTGCAGGTACTTCAAGTTATGGTGGCGTTGCAAATGCTACATTTAATTTAGCATCTTCTAATAGACCAAGTGCCAATCCAAAATTAACTTGTACCAATGATACAGATGTCGATGGTATTCCAAACCATTTGGATTTAGATGCAGATGGGGATGGCTGTCCGGATGCGAAAGAAGCAGGTGTGATTGGTATATTGACAACAGGTTCGGTTATCAACTTAACAGTACCTTCTGGAACAGCAACATCTACTAGTACTAACGTGCCTAGTGCAGTTGCCACTGGTACCTATGGTTTAAATGGATTTGCAAATGCTTTAGAAACTGGAACTGAATCAGGTAATTATTCTGGAACATATACTTATGATTTTGCAATCAACAAATTATTTAATGCTTGTACAGATACAGATAGTGATGGTGTTCCAGATTTGATTGATATTGATGATGACAACGATGGCATTTTAGATGCGGTAGAATCGCCAACCTGTTTTTATAATAAGGATGAATTATCGGTACCGATTTCAATTAGTACCGAGCTACTTCCTAATTCAACCAATGTAATTTCAAGAGCGATAGATGGAGACGCGACAACAAGTGCCTCTTTTACTGTTAATCAAAATTGGATAGCGAAAGAGATTTTTAAAGTTGTAGCTATTTCTCAAATACCAATTTCAAATTTAGAAATTGATGTGCCATCAGGTTGGTCTTTTTCAAATACGGTAACTACTAATACATTTAAATTACAAGGATCAACTGATAACTTTATTTGGACTGATTTGTCCGCAACCATGACTTCCAGTTTATCGGCAGCCACGTTAAGTATTGCAAATACATTGGCTCCCAATTCTAAATTTAAATACTTTAGAGTCATTGGAGTAGGAGGTGTTTCTTATTATGCGGGTGCATCTGAAATTAGATTAGTTGTCGCAAGCAATTATATACAAAGTCAATATACTAAACCAGTCTGTTTAACTGGTCGTAACGATGCGGATTTAATTCCTAATCATTTAGATTTAGATTCTGATGGGGATGGATGTAGTGATGCATTAGAGGCAGGAACAACTTCTAGCACAACGGCAAATTTTAAATTTTCAGGAAGTGCTGCTGATTTTGGTGCGAATGGTTTTTATAACACACTCGAAAAAACCTCGGCAGAGAGTAATTTATACAAAGGGGTTTACACTTATTATTATGCTGATAATGCTTCGTTCAATGCTTGTACTGATACGGATGGTGATGGAGTTTCAGATTTAATTGATATTGATGATGATAATGATGGTATTTTAGATGCGGTGGAATCCCCATCTTGTTTTTACAGCAATGTTGAATTGTCAAAACCTATTTCCGTTTCTACTGAATTATTGCCTCATACAACCAATTTAATTGGAAGAGCTATTGATGCTGATGGTGCCACAGCATCTGCATTTGCGCCTTCTCAAAATTGGGTAGGGAAGGAACTATTTAACTTAGAAGCGTTATTCCCCATCCCCGTTTCGAGTTTGGATCTTGATTTAGTTTCTTGGGCGCTATCTTCAGTAGCGGGTAATACTTTTAAATTACAAGGTTCTGGAGATAATTTTACTTGGACCGATTTGTCTACTGCTCAATATTCAACTGCAACTTCGGGTACGTTTAGTTTACAAAATACGATAGCTCCAACTAATAAGTATAAATACTACAGAATAATTGGTGTTGCTGGAGTTTCAAATTATGGTGGGGTAACTGAAATTAGATTTAATATAGCGAACAGTTTTGTGCAAAGTCAGTATGCCAAAACAACCTGTTTAACGGGGCGTTCTGATGGTGATTTAATTCCGAATTATTTGGATTTAGATTCAGATGGTGATGGATGCAGTGATGCATTAGAAACCGGAACTACAACTTCTACCAGGGCTAATTTTGTTTTTACAGGTTCTAATTTTGGGGCGAATGGATTTTTGAACTCTTTAGAAACAACTACAGAATCAGGAGTATATACAGGAACGTATTATTATGATTATGCAACGAATTCAGCCATTAGCACCTGTAAAGACAGCGATGGTGATGGAGTACTTGATTTCATTGATTTAGATAATGACAATGATGGAATTTTAGATGCGGTAGAATCGCCAGCATGTTTTTATACTTTAGCTGAATTAGCTAATCCTGCTGAGGTAAGTAGCGAATTAACACAACATACTTCTAGTTATGTTATTGGTAATTCAATTGATGGAGTTGGAGCAACTGCTTCAGCATTTGCTAATGGACAGGATTGGATTGGTAAAGAGATCTTTAAGTTTACTGCCAAAAATTATATTCTTATTTCAGGAATGAGTTTTGATTTAGTGAATTGGGCTTTGTCAAGTGCAGCAGCTAGTACCTTTAAATTACAGGGATCAGGTGATAATGCGAATTGGAAGGATCTTTCAGCAGCGACTTTTTCTACTGCTACTACGGGGACATTTACCATTTCAAATACACTTGCAACTACTACTAAATTTAAATATTACCGACTCATTGGTGTAGCTGGAACAAGCAGTTATGGGGGTGTATATGAAGCCAGATTCAACCTCTCAAGTTCTGCTAACGCAAGTCCAAATCCTAAAAATAGTTGTACAAACGATACCGATGGAGATGGAAAATTAAATCATTTAGATTTAGATTCTGATGGAGATGCTTGTCCAGATGCGGTGGAAGCTGGAACTACTGCTATTTCAAGTTCGGGTGTTGCTTCATCAGCCAAATTAACAGCGAGTATAATTCCAGCACCTTATGGAAATAATGGTTTTGCCAATGGTTTAGAAACAACTAGTGAAAGTGGTTTATATACAGGAACCTATACTTATAATTTTGCTATTGATGCAACCATTAGTGGTTGTAAAGATACAGATGGTGATGGGGTAGCAGATGTAATTGATTTGGATGATGACAATGATGGAGTATTAGATACCATAGAGGATAATTGCACAATTGCTATTGTTAACAAAACAGGTTTAATTATAACTAAACCGTCTACCATTAATTATACATATAACGGGAACACGATTTCTAATTTAATTGATGGGGTTGATAATAGTGTTTATGTAATTGCTACACCTACAGGTACATTAAACGGTCCTTGGTTAAATTTTGAATTTCCTAGTCCTAAAGCATTAACCTATTTAGAAATTGGACATTATCCTGGGCAATTACTTTTCTCAACCAATTCCACTTATAAAATTCAAGGAAGCTCAGATAATACAAACTGGACAGATGTTTCTGGTACATTAACGTATAATAATGTGGCCACTTCCACCAGTGGAGGCTTATCAACTACTATTTCAAATATTGCAAATTTTTCTTCTAATAAAAAGGCATACAAGTACTATAGAATTTTAGGGATAGATGCAACTGTAGGGGCTGGTTGGGCAACTGAAATTTATTTTAAAGAATTTACTTGCGCAATACCTGATCTCGACGGAGATGGAATTCCTAACCGTTTGGATTTAGACTCTGACGGCGATGGTTGTTCTGATGCTGTGGAAGCGGGTACCACGTATATTTCAACTTCTGGTATTTCAGGTTTGGCTAGATTATCAACGAGTATAATACCTGCACCATATGGTAATAATGGTTTTGCAAACAGTTTAGAAACCGGAAGCGAATCTGGTCTTTACACTGGAACTTATATTTATAAATATGCTACTGATGCAACTATTAACGCTTGTAAAGATTCGGATGGGGATGGTGTGGCAGATATTATTGACATAGATGATGATAATGATGGCGTGTTGGATGCAAACGAACAAACAAATTGTATAACAAGTGGGGTTGATTTAAATACCTTAACTTATAATGGTAGTTCTATCAATGCAAAAACCGCAAACAGTTTAACAACAGCGGGAGGCGATGTATGGAAATCATCTTACTCTAATGAGATTTTAAAACTTCCAATTTCTTTAAAGTTTAAACATAATTCAACAACAGGATATATGATGTTTGGATTATTTCCGATTACTAAAACTCAAACGCCCACAAGTTGGACAGATGGTGCTTATAAGTTTTATCAACAATTATCTGGAACCTATGGTTATTTTCAGTTTCCAGGTGGAGGCTGGGATTTTGGACCAATATTTTTCACAACTAATGATGAATTTAGTATTAATATCTCAAGTACCGGTTATGTAACTGCCGCTATTAATGGTGTCACTCAAAAAGCATTTCAAGGAGAGGTGACAGATTACAAACTCGCCTTAAGTTCATATAGAGCATCTTCACTTACAAATATTATTTTAACTGATGCATCGCGCACTGCTATATTAAATTGTACCGATTTAGATTCAGATACAGATGGAATTCCAAACAGATTAGATTTAGACAGTGATGGTGATGGATGTCCAGATGCAGTGGAAGCGGGGACCACGTATATTTCAACGTCAGGTATTACGGGCTTAGCTAGATTATCAACAAGTATAATTCCTGGTGCGTATGATTCCAATGGATTTGCCAATAACGTAGAAACTGCTTCTGGATCTGGTCTTTATAAAGGAACTTATACGTATGATAATGCAGTCAATGCATCCATTAATGGTTGTACAGATTCAGATGGTGATGGAGTATCGGATGTACTAGATTTAGATGATGATAACGACGGGGTGTTGGATACGATAGAATGTCCAGCTTTAGCCCCTTATAACTTATATACTTATAACTATCCCGCATCCTCTTTAGCTTCAAATGTTCCAGTGAGTATTGTTGGAATGAAGAGTCAAGATGTAACATTAGATCAAAGAACCAATGGGGTAGCACCAAACTTATTTTCATACAATTCAATTACCAATTGGAAATTAGTTGCTACTAATATTATGCCAGCAGCTAATAAGACAATTACTATAAAAATAGTACCAACTGCTTCTACAAATGGCACCTATGTTTTTGCAGATGCTATGTTAATATCCAATGGCATTAATACTTACGTGATTGATAATAATGCTTCTAATGCAGGTGGGTTTAATTCTACTGGAACATGGTCACAACAAGCGGGCGGTTATGCGAATACCAATTCATATTTGACGTCGCCAAGTTATGCAGGAAATACAGCAACATGGACATTTTCTAATATTGCCTTACCTGCAAATTGCGATACGGATGGCGATGGTATTGCTAATCAATTAGATTTAGATTCTGATGGTGATGGCTGTCCTGATGCTGCAGAAGCAGGAACTACAGTTATACCAACTTCGGGAGTCGCATCAACTGCTAGATATACTACAAGTGTCATTCCTGCGCCTTATGGAAATAATGGTTTTGCCAACGGTTTGGAAAGAACAAGTGAATCAGGTACATATACTGGAACCTATACTTATAATTTAGCAACCGATGCAAATTTAAATACATGTCTTGATAATGATAACGACGGCGTTCCAGATGTGTTGGATTTAGACGATGATAATGATGGGATTTTAGATGCTACTGAAGGATATAGTTGTTCTGCATTGACAAATGATGCTCAAATTTTTAGAGATCCTGTGATTAAACAATTCAATAAAGTAGTCAATGGCGATTTTGATTTAGGAAATACTGGATTTACGACAACCTATTCATTTGGAAACATAGGAGCCTGTGGCGCATATAGTATTTCGCCTACTGGATGGGCTTCAAGTACAGGCTCGTTATCTGAAGGCAATGCCATGCAATTAAATGCCGATTGCGAGGGTGCACTTACTGCTTTTTGGAGTCAAACAGTTACCGTTAAGCCTAATACGAACTACAGATTAGGATTTTCAATTAGACATGGCAATCCTGCACGTGTAAGTTATACGATTAATGGTGGGAGTCAACAAGGTAATTTTGGGACAACATCAAGTTGGGTGTCGAGACAAGCAACTATTAATTCTGGCAACAGAACTACAATGGCAATAAGTCTTTTTGAGACAACAGGTGCACCTATGTCAGCAGATTTTGTGGTGGATGATATCTTTTTAATTGAAATTCTGGACGTCTATTGCACGGACGTTTTAGATACAGATAATGACGGAATTTTTAATCACCTCGACTTAGATTCAGATGGTGATGGTTGTCCAGATGCAAAAGAAGCTGGCGTGAATGGTACACTAAGTTCAGGTTCTGTTAAAAATGGAACAGGTGGTGCAGTTACATCTACTACAACAGTTGCGAATGCCATTGCTGCTGGCCCTTATGGAAATAATGGATTAGCGAATGGGGTAGAGACAGCTACTGAATCGGGTGTGGTAACTTACACATCTACCTACACTAACATTGCATTAGTAAAAGATTTAGTTGCACCAACTATTACCACACAGCCTTTGAATAGAACTGTTTTTGTTGGAGCTGCTGCAGTTTTAACTACCACTGCTGGAGCACCTCCAGCAAATAGAACTTTAACTTATCAATGGTATAAAGCAGGTGTAGCTATTGCAGGTGCAACTTCTGCTACTTATACTATTACAACTTCAGCAAGTACTGCTATTGTTGCCGACTATTATTGTACCATTGGTTTTGTGAATTCTTGTTTATCTACCAATACCAATACAGTCAATATAACGGTATTAACAAATCCTGTTGGTTTAACTGCCTGCCAAGATGCTAGTGCGATATTGAGTGTTACTAAAACAGGAACGAATGCTGTAACCTTTCAGTGGAGAAAAGCAACAACTAATTTAGTCAACGGAGCCAATATTGCTGGAGTAACTACATCATCATTAACCTTAACCAATTTAGCATTAGCCGATGCAGGATCTTATACATTAGTGGCAACAGATGCGAATGGAGTTGTCACTACTTCATTGGCTGGAACCATCACAATTACCAACAATACAAAATATGTATTACCTGCTACTTTAACAACTTGTGCAACTACTAGTACTATTAATTTAGCAAGTGCTGTTTTAACTGGAACTTCTGGTGCTACAAGTATAAAGTGGCAAAGAAGTAAAGATGGAGGCAATACATGGTCAGATATTGTTTCGAGTATGGATGGAGTTACATATTCTAATTTTACAACAGCTACCTTAGGCATTACTGCAGCGAATACTACCGCAAGTAGTTCTTTAAATGGTTATCAATATCGTATTGCAAGTATAAATGCTTCTTGTACGAACTATTCAAATGTAGAAACACTTACTATTAATAGTGCGCCAACTATTACTGCGCAACCAAGCAATAGTGTTTTATGTAATGTTTTTGGAACTAGTTTTACTGCTGCGGCTACTGGTGCTAACTTAACGTATAGATGGCAAACAAGAGCTCCGTCAGGAACTTGGACGACTATTACTGGATCAAATGCTAGTACAGTTGATGCAGGAGTTGTGTATTCAAATTTTTCAACTTCCACTTTAAATTTAAGTGCAGCTCCAGCAACTGAAAATAATAATGAATACCAAGTATTAATTTCAAATAGTTGTGGAACTGTTACAAGTACAACAGCTGTTTTAAATCCAACAGTGGCTACTCCAATTTTAAACACGAATAATATTGCTGTTTGTGAAGGCACAGCCATTACATTAACAACAAGTTCAACCACGGCTACTACAACTTATCAATGGTATTTAGCAGGAACTGCTATAGGGGGTGCTACAAATAATACTTATAATCCTACGTCTAGTGGTAATTATTCAGTGATTGCGAATGCTACTGGTTATTGTAAATCAGGAACAGCAAGTGCTACAGTTACAATTAATCCTGCTCCACTTGTTGCTATTGCGCAAGGTGCGGTTTTAACATTATCATCTGGTACTGGTGGAATTGACTTAACTGCTACTGCATCGCCTTCTGGTACTTATAATTATACTTGGTATAAAGATGGCAGTTCAGTAAGTGGGCCAGCATCAACTAATGTTTATACAGTTGGTTTAGCTGGTTCTTATACAGTTAGAGCTACCAATAATAGTACTACTTGTTTTGCAACGAGTCCTGCTACTACTATTACAGTATTACCAGCGGCAAGTGTAAATGGTAGTTCTGCAATTTGTGCCGATGGTTCTGTATCAATGTCAGTTGCTATAGCAGCTGGTCAAACTATTCAATGGGAAAGTACTACTGATGTTGGTACATATTCATATACAGCTATTATTGGTGCAAATTCTGCTACTTATAATGCTACACCTACAAATATAACGAGTGCCCCTATATCAATTACTTATCGCGCGGTTATTTCAACAGGAACAAACACTACATCAGCAGCAACAGGAACAACTAATGCTATTGTTGTAACAGCTAATCCAATTCCTACTGCAATTATTTCAAATACAGCTTCAGGTACTACTTTATGTGCAGGCACGAATGCTATTTTAACTGCAAGTTCTAGTGCTGCAAGTGCTACTTATCAATGGTATAATAATAATACGATAATAACTGGTGCTACTGCTAGTACTTATACTGCAACTAGTTCTGGTAATTATAGTTTTAAAGTAACGGATATTAGTTGTGATTGTTCTGCTAATTCAATTAGTTCAACTGTAACAGTGGTGAGCCCTCCAGCTGCACCAAATTTAACTGCTAATTCAAAAATAATTTGTATTAATACCACTGCGGATTTAACCGTATTCCAACCACTTGCTATAACAGGTGTAAGTTATGAATGGCATTCCGCTTCAAATACTTTATCTAGTACATTAGTGGCTAATGCATCTGCAGTTGGAACAGCAGGTACTTATTATTTATTTGCTAAAAATAATACTGCAGGTTGTTTTAGTAATGCATCTGTTCCATTCACTTTATCCATAGTAAGTGTTACCCAAGCTACTTTAACTGGAGCAAGTTCACCTACTTATACTGTTGGCGATATTGCAGTGGGATTAAATGCGTCTACTTCTAATCCAACTTATTCATTAAGATGGTATGCTGCATCAACTGGAGGTGTAGCTTTGACTTCCCCTGTGATTCCTTCTACAGCAACAGCTGGCATTACTAATTATTATGTAGAACAATACGATGCCAACGCAAGTTTCTGTACAAGTAATCCAAGACAACTAGCTGCGGTGACTGTAAAACCATTGGCACCAACTGTTACCAATATTACTTATTGCCAAAATGAAACTGCCGTTGCTTTGACTGCAACAGCAGCTACTGGAGGTACTTTAAATTGGTATGGTACAGCAGCAACGGGAGGAA
>Ga0208787_1000304_pt1 | contig 24542 bp, 21 predicted proteins | sample Wag4_2014_7_11_FD_187362 | JGI IMG/M metagenome (GOLD analysis project Ga0208787, IMG submission 187362) | Fresh water microbial communities from Ohio, USA - Utica-2 Time Series HT 2014_7_11 (SPAdes) (version 2) | ecosystem: Environmental > Aquatic > Freshwater > Water tank | place: USA: Ohio...
AGATAAACTTTTGACTATCGATGGCATGCAACTGAATGGTGAAGGGTATAAAAAATTGGCTGTCTATTTATCGGACGAAATTTTTGGTTCTGCCCCTTCAAAAGCAGAGGCAAACAGATCGTTGATCCACGAAATGGTGATGGAGAAGAACTGGTTGTGGCACAATGATTATAAAATTCCAAATGGCGTTCACGTTTATGGCAGAAGATATGATCCATTTGGACCGGATAATTATCCAGCTGAATTAGAAAAAATCAGACAGATGCTCACTATCAGAGATAAAGCGATCTGGCTGGCAGCCCAAAAGGGTGAGAAAACTAATTTGAAGGAAGCGGATAAAAACACACGTAGTCTCCCTGAGATTAAAACCAATTTTAATCCTGAACAAAATGGAAGCCTCAAATATCTCTATGGTGCCGATGCCTTAGCTAAATTAAAAGTACCTGAAGGATATAAAATTGATCTTTTTGCCTCAGAAGTAGAATTTAAAGACTTAGCTAATCCAGTGCAAATGTCTTTTGACAATAAAGGCAGACTTTGGGTGGCTACTATGCCCAGTTATCCCCATTATAAACCTGGGGATTCCAAACCAGATGATAAATTAATTATCCTGGAAGATACCAATAATGATGGTAAGGCGGACAAACAAACAGTATTTGTTGACGGTTTACATCTTCCCCTTGGATTTGAATTTGCTCCTGAAGGGGTTTATGTTTCTCAAGGTACTAATTTGAAATTATTCACCGATACCAATGGAGATGATAAAGCCGATAAGGAAGAAATTATCCTGAGTGGTTTCGATGATCATGATACCCACCATAATAGCAGTGCTTTTTGTGCGGATCCTTCGGGTGCCATTTATACGGGGGAAGGGGTGTTTTTACATACCAGTGTAGAAACCGCTTATGGCACGGTAAGAGCTACAAATGGTGGATTTTACCGGTATAGTCCTCAATTGCGCAAATTAGACAGGATAGCTCAATTATCCATTCCTAACCCATGGGGCATTGCATTTGATGAATGGGGACAGCCCTTTTTTGCTGAAACATCTGGACCCGATGTCCGTTGGATGACACCGGGCACTGTTTTACCACGATACGGGGAAGCGACCCATAAGGGTAAGCAGCTGATTGAAAAAGATCACATGGTCAGACCAACTTCAGGCCTGGAATTTGTTTCCAGCAGGCATTTTCCCGAAGAAGTTCAAGGAGATATGCTAATAAATAATACCATTGGATTTTTGGGAATGAAACAGCATAAAATCTGGGATAGTGGCACCGGGTATGAAACCAAACACAGACAAGATCTGGTCGTTGGAACAGACAGGAATTTTAGACCCGTTGACATGGAATTTGCCCCCGATGGTTCTCTTTATCTGGTCGATTGGCATAATATTCTTATCGGACACATGCAACATAATGCCAGAGATCCCTTGAGAGATCATGTTCATGGTCGTATTTACAGAATAACTTATCCTTCCAGACCTTTGGTTACACCAGCTAAAATAAATGGAGCATCTATTGAGACGCTTTTATCTAATTTAACTCTGCCCGAATATCGGACGAGGTATAGAACCAGAAGAGAATTAAGAGCTAGAAATGCAGAGGAAGTTTTAGCGAAAATGGATAAATGGATGTTGACACTTGATACCAAAGACACCCGATATGAGCATCATCTTTTAGAAGGTTTATGGGTTAGTTGGGGCTTAAATAAGGTGCATCAGCCCTTATTGAAAAAATTACTTTCTGCCAATGATTATCGTGTGAGGGCTGCTGCAGTGGAGGTACTTCGTTTTACAGGTCATCAAGTTAAAAATCAGACAGAATTACTTAAGCAAGCAGCTGCAGATGAACAAAGCAGAGTTAGGCTGGGCGCCATCGTTTCTGCGTCCTGGCTTGGAAAATCAAAAGGTATGCCAATATTAGAGGCTGCGAAATTAAAGCCTTTAGATGATTGGATGGTTTACGCGTTTGAAACAGCGGTTGCCCATTTAAATGGCGTAGCTGTTATTAAACCTAAAGTGGTTAAAAAGGTAGAGACGAATTTGAAAGGAGATGATTTGGCGCTGTTTTCTAAAGGGAAAGAAGTTTATAGTAAGGAAGGTTACTGTGTAACTTGCCATCAGGCAGATGGAAATGGTCTAACAGCATCTGGCTTTCCTCCGCTTTCCGGAACAGAGTGGGTGACAGGTGATCAAGTTCGATTGATTAAAGTTATTCTTAAAGGATTGATGGGTCCCATTGAAGTGAATGGTAAGCAGTATGAGGGAGCTGTTCCAATGACGCCTTTCGAAGGACTAAGTGACCAGGAAGTAGCTGCGGTGGCGACCTATATTAGGAATTCATTTGGAAATACCGCTTCACCTATTCAACCGTCGGTTGTAAAAGAAGTTAGAGCTACTTTAAGTAAAAAACAATCTTTTTACCAAAGTACTAAATTATTGAAAATGCATCCTTTAGAAAGTAAAATGACTAAAAAAGGATAAAAATAATATTTTAAAATAAAGAAGAAAATGGAATTATCAATTCACAATTGGATGAGAGCAGAATCCATTGAAACAACCATTGGACGAATTTCTGCACTGGGGTATGAAAAAATTGAAATTCAAGGGACTCCAGAAACGTATGATACAAAATACGTTGGGCAACTCTTGAAAGATCACAATATGACTTGCTGGGGTTCGGTGACCCTCATGTTGGAAGACAGGAATTTGTTGGCAAAAAATAAGGCTCAACGGGCAAAATCGGTCCAATATGTGAAGGATGTGGTGACGATGGTGAAGGAATTGGATGGTAAAATGGTTTCAGTCGTTCCTGCAACGGTTGGAAAAATTATTCCCGATGGAAGACCTGAGGAAGAATGGGAATGGGCTGTTGAGGGAATGAAGGAAATTTATGCCTACTCAGAAAGCGTTGGTATTTTGCTGGGTATTGAGCCCATTAATAGATTTGAAACGTATTTTATTAACAGGGGCGATCAGGCTCTGGCGTTAGCTAAAGCTGTTGGTCCAAATTGTGGCGTGTGTCTGGACTCTTTTCACATGAATATTGAGGAAGATGATATGTTTGAAGCTATTCGACGCGCAAAAGGTCGCTTGGTAGGATTTCATGTCGCCGATAATAACAGAATGGCTCCCGGAATGGGGCGTTTAGATTGGAAGAAAATTGTGGCAACCCTAAGGGAAATTGGCTATAACGAGGTTCTTTCGGTTGAATTCTGTTCTCCATTAGATCGCACTCCCGCTAATCCTTATCCCAATTCTATTGAGGAAAATCCTCAGGGGCTAAGCCCTGAAGCAAAGAAATTCCTTGAAGATCATGGAAGTTCAGCCGTGACAGAGGATTTTTATTCCATGTTAACCAGAAAATCAGTAGAAACACTAAGACCATTGATATGATTATCACGAATGTAGAAGCTTTTTGGCTTAGATGCCCTATTCCTAAAGAAAAGCAACATTTTTCTGACTATGGTCTGCTGACCGATTTTGATATGACGCTCGTGGTAGTTACTACGGATAACGGTTTACAAGGTTTTGGTGAGGCAAAGGCAGCAGTAGGATCTTCTGGCGTTTGTGCCTCTATTGTAACTTGTGTTGAAAATGAAATAAAACCACTGTTGGTAGGTAAAGACGCCGGACAGATTTCTAAAATATGGGAGCATATCTATAATGGTACAAGAGATCATTATTCGCTGAGCAGAGGTAGAAAATTCCCCATTCTTGGTAGAAGAGGTTTGACTATTTCTGCTATGAGTGGTGTTGATACTGCCCTTTGGGATCTTAAAGGTAAAGCGCTGGGTGTTCCTGTTGCGGATCTCCTGGGGGGTTCTTGCCGCGATAAAATGGAGGCTTATGCCAGTGGAGGATGGGCTTCAGCGGACAAAATTGGCGAACAATTGAACGGATATATTGAAAAGGGTTTCTCCGGAGTGAAGATGAGGGTGGGCATTATGGATCAAACGGTCGCAGAAAGTGTGAAACGCGTGAAAGCTGCCAGAGAAGCTATCGGGCCTGATATTAAATTGATGACAGATGCTCATGGTACTTTTAGTGTGCCTGAGGCAAAACAGTTTTGTAGAGGCGTCGAAGACTGTAACTTGTATTGGTTTGAAGAACCCATCAGTCCTGATAATCGTCACGGTACCGCTGAAGTTCGGCAAGCTACCTCCATTCCAATAGCTTTAGGTGAAAGTGAATTTACCGCTTTTGATATCCGCGATTTAATCGAAGTGAGAGCCATGGATGTGGTACAACCTGACTCAGCTATTATTGGCGGTATCACCGAATCGATGAGAGTGGCTCATCTCGCGCATACCTTTCAACTGGAACTGGCTCCGCATTGCTGGGGTTCTGCTTTTTCTTTTATGGCTGGTGTAAATGTTGCTTTTGCTTCGCCCGCAGCCGTCGTTATTGAGTTCTCCTTGGGTGGAAATCCGATGATGTACGACTTGGTAAATGAGAAAATAACCGTTGAAAAGGGTATGATTTCTGCACCTACGGCTCCCGGCCTCGGCTTGACACCCAACTGGGACTTTGTCCACGAATTTAAACAGAAAATTAACCATTAAATTACATTCGCTATGTCAAAGGCAATAGGTATTAATCATGTGGCGCTCGTTGTGAAAAATTTAGAGAAAGCCTGCGAATTTTATGAAAAGGAATTAGGCCTGGAAGTGATCCCCGCTTTTCTTTTTGATTATCCCACTGCTTTTTTTAAGATAAATGAAACCCAACAGCTTCACTTGACGGAGTGGGACGATGTTTACTCCTTCAGAGGTCATGTTTGTATGCAAGTAGATGATATTAATGCGGTGTTTTGGAGAATGAAAGCTTTGGGCGTCATTGATATCAATCCATGGGGTAAAGTGAGACAGTTGCCTTTTGGTCCAATACAGATGTTTGTCAGGGATCCATCTGGTAATTTAGTAGAGCTTTCTTGTAAACCAGGAACGGAGATTGATCCTGCTATTTTGGAAGATGAATTATTCCAGGAAGGCATTTATGTTTCTGGTAGAAATGATTTCCGTGGGTATAAATCTAAAGATGCAACATTGTATCATAATGAGTAAAATCTAAAAGGGCGTAAGTATGGTACATATCTTATTGTTGGAAACCATCGAAGAAGAATCTTTTGAATGGCTGTCAAACGATGAAAATATTCAAATTTATAAAGCTTGGGAAGGAATGCCTGCTTCGGTTGATCTTGAAAAAATGGATGCCGTTATTACCCGTGGTATTGGTCAGGTGAACCAGGCATTGTATGATGCTTGTCCCAACCTGAAAGTAGCCGCTCGTTGTGGTGTTGGGCTTGATAATGTTGATGTTAAGGAGGCAACAAAAAGGGGTATTAAAGTTATTAATGCGCCTGGTTCGAATGCTTCTACCGTTGCAGAACATACGATTTCCCTGATTTTAACCATTCAGCGAAATTTATTTGAAGCGCTTTCGGAAGTTAAAAAAGGGAATTGGGCTTCCAGAAGCACATTTAAAAGTGACGAACTTTCTGGTAAAACGCTGGGTATTTTGGGCTTGGGAAATATTGGTCTTAAAGTGGCTAATATAGCTTCCGCCTTCGGAATGAAAGTTATCTATTGGTCCCCTTCTGAAAAAAATGCACCTTACGATCTGGTTGATAAAGCCTCGCTTTTCAAAACGGCCGATATTATTTCCCTTCATCTCCCGCTGAATGAGGAAACCAATGGGATGATCAATAAAGAGGTGTTTAATTTGATGAGAAGAGGTGCTGTTTTAATCAATACTGCTCGAGGCCCTTTAGTGGAAAAAGAAGCCTTATTGAATGCATTGGATACCGGAAAATTAGCAGGATATGCCGCCGATGTTCCCTTTTCTCCTCCGCCAACGGCTGACGATGCCTTGATTTCTCATCCAAAGGCATTTATCACGGCACATGTAAGTAGCCTGACTGCAACAACTTATAAAAATATGTGCCTGAGTACCGTCAAAAACGTACTCGCTGTATTAAGAGGGAATACGCCTTCACAAGGTTGTATATTTAACGCCAGCGCATTAGGTTTCTAAATTGAAAATAATGAAATTACAGACAAGAAGAGCCTTTCTGGAAACAAGTGCAGGTTTAATGGCCCTCACCGCCTTGAATCCATTATTTAAAGAAAATAAAAAAACAGAAAAACTTGCTTTTTCTACCCTGGGATGTCCTGACTGGAGTTTGAAACAAATTGTTGACTGTTCGGTCGAAAATGGTTATAAAGGGTTCGAAATAAGAGGATTAGCTGGGGAGATGGATTTACCGAAATGTCCTGAGTTTAATAAGACAAATTTGCCTGCTTCCTTAAGATTGATCAAGGATAATGATATTAAAATAATCAATCTTGGCTCTTCTGTTAATTTACATTTTGCTCAAGAGGATAAAAGGAAATCAAATTTAGATGATGCTAAAAGATTTATCGATCTGGCGGAGCAACTTGAATGCCCTTTTGTGCGGGTTTTTCCTGATGATCTTCCACCCGATCAATCTGTCGAACAAACCCTCGATTTGATTATTTCAGGATTAATTACCCTTGGGGAATATGCAAAGGGAAGTAATGTGAGCATTCTGCTCGAATCTCATGGTAAGGTGGTATATAAAGATATGCTTTTGAAAATTATGGCTGGGGCAAATCATCCCAAAGTTGGCCTCATCTGGGACTTTTTTAATATGTGGGTAGTTACCAAAGAGTCACCTAAGGAAGTGTTTGATACCCTCGGGAAATATATTAAACATGTCCATATAAAAGATGCCAATCTGGTAGATGGAAAACCTGCTTATTGCCTAATTGGTCAAGGGGTTGCCCCACTCAGGGAGGCCATGGATTCCTTAAAAAGGTCAAATTATAAGGGGTACTATAGTTTTGAATGGGAGAAAAAATGGCATCCTGAAATCCAAGATCCAGAGATTGCGTTTCCGCATTTTGCCAAAGAAATCATCCATTATTTGTAAGTGTTACGAACATGTATTTTAAAGTATTCAAAATAGGCCAAACTGCTTTAAATCTAATAAGAAAAAGATCATGACAAATCATTCGAACACAGATCTTTTATATCAAAGAAGGGCAGCAGTCGTGCCAAAAGGGTTAGGTATTTTCAGTCCTGCTTCCGCAACCTCAGCTCACGGCGCCATTGTCAAAGATGCTGACGGTAGGGAATTAATTGATTTTGCCGGAGGTATTGGGGTGATGAATGTGGGTCATTGTCCAGAAAAAGTGGTAAAAGCTATTCAAGAACAAGCGGCTCGTCTTATGCATACCTGCTTTAATGTAGCTATTTACGAACCCTATCTTGCTTTGGCAGAAAAACTGGTATCCATCCTCCCACATGGGGAAGCAACTAAGGTTATGCTAACAAATACTGGTGCAGAGGCAGTTGAAAATGCGATTAAAATAGCGAGACAAGCAACAGGCAGACCTGCGGTTATCTGTTTTGAAGGGGCATTCCATGGTCGGTCCATGATGGCCATGACACTGACTTCAAAGGTTGGTTATAAACAACATTGCGGACCTTATGCTCCCGAGGTTTACCGTATCCCTTTTCCATATTATCAGGCTTATCAGGAAAATGTATCAGAGGAGGCGTTTGGCAAAAATCATTTAGCTGATTTGGAAAAATATTTTAATCAGGGCGTATCGGCCAGTCAGGTGGCAGCTATTATCCTCGAACCAGTGCAAGGGGAGGGTGGTTTCCATGTTGTTTCACCTACTTACCTGAAGGGATTAAGGAAAATTTGTGATAAATATGGGATTATCCTCATTCTTGATGAAGTTCAGTCTGGTTTTGGCAGGACGGGGAAATGGGCGGCTTATGATCATTATGATGTTATTCCTGATATTTCAACCTGGGCCAAATCTATGGGTGGTGGTATGCCTATTGGTTGTGTGATGGGCAAAGCTGCCATTATGGATGCTGCAGGTCCTTCTACCATAGGGGGTACCTATCCGGGTAACCCCGTTTGTGCCGCTGCTTCATTAGCAACCATCGAATATATGGAGGAGATTAATATAAACGAACTTGGCGTTCAAGTGGGCATTAAAGTGAATGATTTTTTTGAAAGATTAAAAAGTAAATTCCCAGATACCATTAAGGCTATTCATGGGCTTGGGGCTATGCTGGCTATCGAACTGGTTGACCAGAATGGAAATCCTGCCGCTGACTTAACTAAAAAAGTATTGCATTTTGCCAATGAAAATGGCTTAATCCTCATTAGTGCTGGTGTAAATGGTAATTATATTCGGATTTTAAGTCCTTTAGTCATTTCCGATGCTCATCTATTTAAAGGTTTTGAAATTATTGAAAATGCATTTAATGCGCTACTATGAGAAAAAATTATATAAATGGCCATTGGATAGATGCTGTTTCAGGTAATACCCGACCATTATTTAATCCAGCAACAGGAGAAATAATAGTTGATTTACCCTTTGGTGATGTTGTCGATTATCAATTAGCTATTGATTCAGCGATAAATGCCTGGGATGGCTGGCAGTCAAAATCGCCCTACTACAGAGCTGAAATTTTAAAAAATACCGCACGGATTATCAGAGAAAAAATAGAGGTGATTGCGCATGATATGGTGCTGGAATCAGGAAAACCTTTATTGGAAGCAAAAGCAGAAATTGGGGTAGCTGCCAATCTTTTTGAATGGTTTGCAGAAGAAGGTAAGCGATGTTATGGACGAACGATTCCCTCTTTTCGAACCAATAAGCGGATGTCCGTTATTTATCAACCCCTTGGTGTGGTCGGTGCAATAACTGCCTGGAATTTCCCAGCGTATAATCCTGCCCGTTGTTGGGCCGCTATTTTGGCCGCAGGTTGTACGCTTGTCGCCCGTTCTTCGGAACATACGCCATTGACGGCCATGCATATTATGTCTGCATTACAAGAAGCAGGTATTCCGGAGGGTGTTGCCAATTTTGTACATGGTGATGCCCCTTCAGCCGGGAATATTTTCCTGGAACACCCAAAGGTTAGAAAAATAAGCTTCACAGGAAGCACGGAAGTTGGAAAAATATTGATGAATGGGGCGAGTATGAATAATACCCGACTCGCTTTGGAGATGGGAGGTAATGCCCCGGCAATTATCTGCAATGATATGGATCCGGTCTATGCTGCAAAAGAAAGTGTCAAAGGTAAATTTAGAAATGCGGGTCAGGTTTGTATTGCTCCACAACGATTTTTTATCCATCAATCTATTTTTAATGCTTTTGTAGAGGCTGCAGGCATAGAAATCAGGCGTATTCAAGTAGGAAATGGGTTGGATGAAGCCACTCAAATGGGGCCACTCATTCATGAAAGGCACAGGGAAAGTGTATTTCAATTTATAGAGAAGGCAAAAAGCGAGGGCGCTAAAATCCATTGTGGAGGTGAAAAAATAGAGGGAAAGGGATTTTTCATGTCCCCTTGTTTGCTGGAAGCAAATAAAAGTCACCATTTTCAAAAGTCAGAGGTTTTTGGACCTGTCATGATAGTTACACCTTTTGAAACCGATGAAGAGGCCATTGCATTGGCCAACGATGTCCCTTTTGGACTGGCAGCCTATGTGATGACTGATAATTTAAATAAAGCCATTTATTTCTCTGAAAAACTCGAAGCGGGTATCATTGGGGTAAATGAATGGTTACCGCAAGCGACAGAAGCTCCCTTCGGTGGCTGGAAAGAAAGCGGCATTGGCTTTGAATCGGGTTCAGAAGGCCTGCTGGAATACATGGATAAAAAACTCATTAGCATAGGAAATTTGTAAAATTATAGCAAATGGAAATAATCATCAGGAAAATGGAAAAGAGTGATGCCCCTCAATTAGCGCATCTTCAAGAGGTGGTTTTTCCCGATTTGATCCCGGAGGAGCGTATGAAGGACATTCATTTTTCATCCCATGTAGATCTTTTTCCAGAAGGGCAATGGGTGGCTGAAATCGATGGTAAAATAGCAGGTAGCACCTCAAGTATTCGCTATCATTTTGATCCGGAACATCCTGAAATGCACCGATTTGCTGATCTTTTTGACGATGGATTCATGCGGACCCATCAGCCAGAAGGAAATTGGCTATATGGCATGGATATGGCCGTGTTTCCTGTATTCAGAGGCCTCGGTATTGCCCGAAAATTATACCGTGCAAGGCAAAACCTTGTCAGAGAATTAGGTTTAGAGGGGCAAGTGACAGTAGGTATGCTCAATGGTTTCGCTGCTCATTCAAGTCAATATACTTTAGAAAAATATTATCAGGCCTTGGTCGATGGTGTGCTCAAAGATCCTACAGTTTCTGTACAGCAAAAAATAGGCTTTAAACCTTTTGGACTTATGAAAGACTATCTTTCTGACCCTACCTGTGGAAATGCAGGTGTTTTACTTGTATTACCAGCTAATTTAGATGTTTAACCCATGCATTATCTAACTTTTTTATGAAGAACATAAATCTTATAACGCCTATTCCTGGGCCAAAATCGCAAGAATTGATTGCTAGAAGAGCGGCAGCAACCCCCTCGGGATTAGCAAAATCTACCGAAATTGTGGTGGAAAAAGCCTCGGGAGCTCTGGTTTGGGATGCAGATGGAAATCAATTGCTTGATTTTGCCGGAGGAATTGGTATGTTGAATTTGGGGCATAGGCCGGAAACGGTCGTTGATGCCATTCATAAACAAGCTGATAAATACCTTCATTCTTGTGCATTGGTCACTACCTTTGAACCATACGTTGAATTAGCGGAATTATTAAATAAAGTAACCCCTGGTGATTTTCAAAAAAAAACCTTATTAGCTGGTTCTGGCTCTGAAGCAGTGGAAAATGCCGTTCAAATTGCCCGCTATTACACAAAAAGACCTGCAGTTATTTGCTTCGAAGGTGGTTATCATGGACGAACGCATCTGACCTTATCCCTTACCAGTAAATATGGCTTATTTAAAAATGGATTTGGCAGTATGTCTTCCGATATCTATCGGTTACCCGTTCCAAATCTGTACAGGATTCCAGCTGGGATGTCGGAAGACGAGTATCTTCATTTTTCAATTCAACAACTTGAAAATGCGCTGATTGCCCAGGTTGATCCAGAGGCTTTAGCAGCTATTTTAATAGAACCTGTCCTCGGAGAAGCTGGGTTTATTCCTGTTCCTCCCTTATTCCTTCAAAAAATAAGGGAAATTTGTACCCGTACCGGAGCCATTATGATCGCTGATGAGGTCCAGTGTGGTTCTGGTAGAACAGGCCGTTTTTGTGCCATTGAACACAGTGGCATTATCCCAGATATGGTCGTTCTGGCAAAATCAATGGGTGCCGGCATGCCTATCAGCGCAACCATTGGTAAGGCTGAAATAATGGACTCGGTGCATCTTGGTGGTGTAGGAGGCACTTATGGAGGAAGTCCGGTAGCTGCCGTGGCTGCCATTGAAGCTGTCAAAATTTTATCGTCCCCAGCTTTTTTATCAACATCAACCCGTTTTGGAGAAAAAATGGAAGTTTTAATGGCACCCTGGTTATCAAAATATCCTTGTGTTGGCGATGTAAGAGGTATGGGGGCCATGCGTCTGGTAGAATTTGTGAAAGATAAGGATACAAAGGAACCTTATCCTGAACTTGCTTTACAAATCATAAAAGATGCGGTCGCAAATGGTATTATTCTTATTCGTGCAGGACTTTATAGTAATTGTATTCGCTTGCTTCCTCCTATTGTGATGTCCAATGATCAGTTGGAAGAAGGCCTTCAGGTGTTGGAAGACGCCATTGCCCGGGCTCATTAATGGATAATAAAAGGATAAAATATGGCTTCCAGCTTATTTTATAATGCTACTTTTTTTCATTTTGACGGATCAGACCATACTTCGGATGCCATCATTGTTGAAAATGAGTTGATTGCCGCTTGTGGGAAATTTGATGTCTTAGTACTTGCTTTCCCAGATGCTACTCTGATAGATTTAAACGGGACTTTCGTTTTCCCCGGCTTTAATGATGCTCATATTCATCTTTGGAAAGTAGGTAGTTTATTGTCACATACCATCGATCTGAGGGGGTTCGATTCAAAACAAAGGGTGCTGGATGCTTTAAAATCAGCTGGTGAAAAAAAGCTGGAAGATGATACCTGGATCTTAGCCAGAGGATTTAATGAAGCGATTTGGGAGGAGCCTACCTTGCCTGCTATTCAAGATTTAGATGCTATTTTTCCAGACAGACCTTGTCAGGTTATGCGTACCTGCGCCCATATCGTTGTGGTAAATAGTTTTGCATTAAAATTGGCAGGAATTGACAGAAATACTCTTAGTCCTGAGGGAGGATCGATTGGTCATTTTGAAAATGGTGAACCTAATGGTGTTCTCTTCGAGGCAGCATTAAAACTAATTACTCCCTATGTTCCTGAAATAAAAGAAGAAGAGTATAAAAAAATGATTCTTGATGCGCAGGAAAAATGTTTGGAAATGGGCGTTACATCCATAACAGATCCTGAAATTTATCTGCCTCAACAGAAGGCTTATGAAAAACTTGAAAAGGAAGGATTGCTCAAAATCAGGACAAATATTTTTCCTGTTCATCTTCCAGACATAACTCCAGTTAAACCTAAGATTTTGGATGGAAAATGCGATCGAAAATTACAGGTAGATACCGTGAAATTTTTTGCAGACGGAGGGCTTAGTGGTCAAACAGCATCCTTATGTCGACCCTATTTAGGAACAGAAAGTTATGGAATTCTTCGCATGGATAATGACTACTTTTTCAAACGTGCAAGGATAGCACAAACAAAAGGCTGGAAAATAGCAACCCATGCGATAGGTGATGCTGCTATAGAACAGGTGATTTCAGTTTACAAGGCATTGAAGAAAGAAGAAAATAGTCATCTTTGTCACCGTATAGAACATTTGGGGCTACCTCAGGAAAAGAACTTGCGGGATATGAAGGAACTTGGAATCATTGCGGTAAGTCAACCAGCATTTGTTCGAGAGTTAGGACCCAATTTTAGAAAATACTTAGATGAGGAATATCAGCAGGGGATTTATCCTTATCAGCATATTCTGGACGAAAAAGTTACCTTAGCTTTTTCCTCAGATGCACCAGTCGTAAAAGATTTTAGGCCATTAACAGCCATAAAAGACGCCCTGATAAGAAAAGATGTTCAAGGATACATTCATAATCCTAAGGAAAGAATTTCAATTAAAAATGCATTTTTGGCATACACCGTAGGCGGCGCAAAAGCAGATGGTCAAGAGGAAATAAAGGGTAAAATTGCCGTTGGCTTTCTGGCAGATTTCATTGTTTTAGATAAAAATCCTTTTTCAACCTTACTGGACGATTGGGAAAGTATTCAAATATTAAAGGTTTTTATTGGGGGAAAAATGGTTTTTTCTGGTAAGCCTAAACGGTAGTTTTTGGGATCTTTATGATTGAAAATAATTCATATCCGTTACAATACCCTATGATAAATTCCTAATTCAATTCGTTATTTTTAGTTAAAAAGAATCATTGAAAATGATGTGAAATTTTCTTTTCAAGATAAAAAAATCTATGCAGTAAATAATCTGGTACCGCATTTTTAAAATTTCCCAAAGAATAGCAAAATGTTTAAATAAGTAATTTTTTTATTTCATAATTTACTGAATTTGAAGCATTTTTTAATATTTTTTGTAAAATACCGTATTTTTCCCGTATGTTATGGTTATGTATTTTATAAACACCAATAATCTTTTAATAGCTAAATTTTAAATTATTATAAATTGGATTAATATATTATGTTAAAATTGATTTTATTATATTTGATCAGAACAATTCCCTTTTCACTTAATCAAAACTAGGATATTTATGCAACCTGTATCAAGAAGAGATTGGCTCCGTTTAAGTGGCCTGGCACTGGCTTCGCTTTCCCTCCAGCAAAATTTATCTGCCTCCGATAGTTTGGTTGAGCAGCCATTCATTCCAGTGGCGGGTAATCCAATGGCACGATTGAGTTCCAATGAAAATCCTTACGGCCCTTCTGAACGGGTAAAAAAGGCCATCATTGATAAAATGGATGTAATATGCAGATACCCTTTTTCCTATCAGGATGAGTTACTACAAGCCATTGCCGATTGGGAGGGAGTGAGCAAGGACCATATCGTGCTTACGGCTGGTTCAACTGAAGGGTTAAAAATAGCCGGTCTTACCTTAGGTTGGAAAGGGGGTGAAATCATTGCGCCTGATCCGACCTTCAATTCTTTAATGGTTTATGCGGAACAATTTGGCGCGAAAATTCTTAAGATTCCCGTTACGCCTTCCTTAGATCATGATTTGGTGGGCATGGCTGCTAAAATAAATGAAAATACGAAGCTGGTGTTCGTTTGTAATCCAAATAATCCAACGGGTACCTTAATTCCCGAAAATGATTTGCGTTCTTTTTGTAAACAAGCGGCGGAAAAAACCACGGTTTTTGTCGATGAGGCTTACTTTGATTTTATTACCACGCCTGATTATCCGAGCATGGTAGAATTAGTGAAGCAAGGGTTAAATGTTATTGTTTCCAGAACTTTTTCAAAGGTTTATGGTCTCGCCGGACTAAGAATGGGCTATTTGGTGGCAAATCCAGTGATGGCCTCGAAATTAATAGCCAATAGGGTTGCTTTTGTGGGTACGGTGGGCATGGTTGCCGCTAAAGAGGCATTGGCTGATAAGGAATTTTATGCTTTTAGTTTATTGAAAAATAAGGAGGCAAAAGATCATATTTATGCAACCTTAGATGGTTTAGGCCTGGTTTACAAACCTTCGCATACTAATTTTGTATTTTTCAAGCCCAAAAAAGAATTGGGTGCTTTTAATAAGGAATTAGAAAAGTGGGGAGTTCAGGCCGGAAGACCTTTCCCTCCCCTTATCGAGTGGAGCAGAATTTCTACAGGTACTATGGAAGAAATGAAACAATTCCGTATGGCCATGCAAAAAATCTATAGCTGATATTTAGCTATTTATTTTAAAGGGGAAAAGGGGAGTGGTTTGAGAAAAACAGATTCCACTTTCTGTACAATTTTGCCATCTAATTCAGAATTAGTACTAGCTTTAATCCATTCAGGGTCAATGCGGAAGGCATCAAAAGACGCTTTCGCCGCCGCTTCACTGCTATGAGAAAGTAAATAGACTAATTTTGGCTGGGCTCCCTCTTTCTCTACTGTTTCCCAGTAAACCACGTTTTTCATGCCATGTTTTTCAAATAAAGCACGGGTATGATCGCGGAATCTCGCTTTTATGGCAGCATGTCTGTTGGGTAAACAAGTATAGGTTCTAAGTTCAAAAACTTGATTTAAAGCTATTTTATTGGGAGAAATAGCCGTAGATAATTCAGGGACCATTGTCATGAAAGTTTGATCTACTTTTGCCACCAGTTTACCATTTTCCTCTGATTTGGCCGCCGCCTTTTTCCATTTAGGGTCAGAGCCAAATTCGTTCCATAATTTATCTCTCATTTCCTGTGAAGGATATGCAATAATAAAAGTGAGCGAATAGGAATCTTCCTTGGTTGGTAAAAAATAAGCAACATTATCTATGTCATGTTTTTTTAACAACTTAAGGGTATGATCCTGAAATCGTTTGATGAGGTCAGGTCTTTTTTCAGGATTACAGGTGTAAGTCCTCATTTCAAAGTAACGGTTATCTGCATTTTGTGCAATTGAATTTACATGGATATGTAAAAACAGGAGGGTGGCTATCATGCCAATCATTCGGATCATGGGTTTATTTTTTTGTAAAGTAAATAATTTCAGGTGATAAATTTGGCTATTTTTAATATCAATCACCATAGGATTTGTCATAAAATAAATTTAAAAAAATTCTGCAAGGAGAATGCTTCTTGGGTCAAATTTTATTCCACCCGGGCTAAGTTTCATTGGAATTTTTAAGAGCGTTGTCTTTTCCTTTATATCAAATTCATGGAAGGTAGTGCCATTCAGTAGTGGATTATACACTTCCAGTTCAAGAGGGAATTCAAAAATAACGCCGGAAGATTGTATTTGCTCAATCTTTAATTGAAGTTCTTTCAAGGTTTCATCGAAAACATAAGACGTTTTAATTTTTAATGGATTAGGTTGATAAAGCCATTGCTGAAAAAAGGTCCTTAAATCTTTTTGGGAGGATTTTTCCATCTCTGCCCTGAATTCATCGGTGGTAGCCGTAGCGTTAAAATATTTTTTGTAATAGGCCTGAATGCCATTCTTAAAAGCAACATGTCCTATTTTATGTCGTAACATGTGTAAAATCCATGCCCCTTTTTGATAAGTCAGCGTATTTGTCACGATGCCGCTTTCAGCAGTGCGGTCACTGATAATACTAAAAGTGGAGTCCGTTTTTGTATAATTATCAACACGTCTTTTTGCCAGTTTTAAACCATTGATATATTCCTGATAACCATAAGCATGTTCCTGATAGAGCAGGGTAAAATAAGTGGCAAAACCTTCACTTAGCCAGGCATCGTCCCAGGTAGATTCCGTCACCGCATTTCCAAACCACTGATGTGCCAATTCATGGATGACTACGTCTTGAAGTCTTTTGTTATCAGGTTTTCCTGTCACCAGATTTTCCCCATAAAAGATGGCAGATGATGTTTCCATGCCTCCTCCAACGCTGGCTGCTTGAATATTTGCCAATTTTTCATAGGCAAATGGACCTACATAAGAGGAAAAGAAGGAAAGTGCATCTTTGGTTGGATAGGAAAAATCGATGAATCCTTTTTCCCTGTCTTGAGGGTAAACCCAGGTTTGAATGGATTTTCCTTCGAATTCATCCACCATCTGTACGGCAAATTCAGCAACACCTAAAACAAATAACCAGGGTGATACAGGCACAGATTGTTTCCAATGGGTCAAGGTATAGGTTTTGTCCAAATGGGTTTCTTCTTGCAATAATCCATTGGATACCACTTTATATTTTGAAGGGGCTTTAACTAAAAATTCACTGGTTGCCTTATCATAAGGATGATCTATAGAAGGAAGCCAGTGGCGTGCCAGATTCGGCCAGTTTTCATTGAAAAAACTGCGATCGCCATACTTTGTTGGACCAATTTTCAGGCCTCCTGCCGGGATTCCCCGATAGGCAATGCTGATTTCAAGTTTTTCATCTTTTTGCGGTGGGGTATCAAAAAACAGGAATACCTCATCATTTGAATGAGTGTATTTTATTTTATGATGATGGCTATAAATTGAATCAATAACCATTCCTTTACCTTTTCTCGCCTCCGTCTTGTTAATCAAATCCAGTCTGATTTTTTTTGAATCGTCTGTTTTAAATAAAATGCGAAGCGAGGCTTTACCCATTATTTCGTCTGAAAGATCAGATAAGCTTAGTTCAAACTTATAATGAATGATATCAATGTTATGATTTTTAGGATATTTATCTGCATAAACCATTGTGCTACCACAAAGAAAAAACAGATAAATAAGCGCATGATGTAACCTCATTACTGAATGCTTATTTTTTTGAGATAATTGTTTTTTAAATCCACCTGAGGGGGAAAAGCGCTTTGCATGGTGATACCTTCCTTTGGAATGAGCATTTTCATTGTTCCTTTTTCCGAAGTGATATCCATGGGTAGGGGCATGAAAAAGTTATTTAATTTTATAGAAAATTTACCTGCACCCACTTCTTTTATGGCGATATCGAGGACATCGTTTGTGCGGGTATAAAAATCAAACAATGGTTTCAGGTCCTGTTTTGCCTCCTGGCTGAACAGTTGTTCCACATCTTGCGTGGTGACAAATTGATCATAAGTGTATTTGGGATCAGTGGCTAATTTTTTTAGGGTTGGAAGGAAAATCTCATCTCCTAACACATATCTCAGGGAATGCATAAAAAAGGATCCTTTAGTATAAATATCGTTTCCATTATACGTTTCGTCTTCTGATAATTCCTCGCCGCCAACCATTGGTTTTTTAGCTCTAATGGATCTTCGATGTCTGTTAATAAGGTCATCATACGCTGCCTGACCGCCAAGTTCAAAATGTATTAATGCCTCTGCGTAAGTGGCAATACCCTCTTGAATCCACATGTGTGCCCAGTCTTTATTGGTCACTTTATTGGCAAACCATTCATGCGCATATTCGTGAAACAAGTTAGCAGAGTAGGGCTGACCTCCAATCTCAGTGTAGTCAAATTTGTTTTGAAAAGTAATCATAGTTTGGTGTTCCATGCCAGGATTTGGGACAGCAGCAATGCCAATTTTTTCCTTAACCCATGGATATTCACCAAAATATTTTTCTAATACCCTGGAATCCCGCTCCTTCAGCTCAATGATCTTTTTCGCCTGAGCCGTATCTTCTTGTAAAACATAATATTGGATAGGTACTATATTTCCATCGATGGTTTTATAATCCTTGCTAATCACTTCGTATTTGCCAATGTTAAAAAGAATACAATAATTACTGATAGTGTAATTTGTTTTCCAGTGGAATGTTTTTTGGTCTTTTTTGGTCTTTGTACCTATTAACAGACCAGGTCCGGCAACTACTAAATTTTTGGGCACGGTAATGAACAAATCGACCCCTTCGTTTGGTTCGTCACTGGGATGATCTTTACATGGGAAATATACCCGGCCTCCTTCTTTTTGACAATTGATGGCTACCCAGGGATTTCCGCTTCTGTCTGTCGTCCAGGTGAATCCGCCGAACCAGGGAGGTTTCACAGCAACTGGAGGTTCACCACCATAATAAATGGTAATTTTTTGTTTCCCAGCTTGAAAAGCACCGGTTGAAGTGATATAAATTTTATCTTTTACATGTTGAAAATTGACCAGCTTATCATTGGCTTTAACTTTTTCAATTTTCAACAGATACACCAAATCTAGTAAGATAGTGTCTGTAGGTTTTGAAAGAATCATATCAATGTCGGTGGAACCAACGATTGTTTTTTTATTAATATCCACATCCAGAACAATGGTATAATGTCTGATGTCCATGATAGCCTGAAGCGGGTGTAATTTGCCCCCTGAGGACATGTAACTAATATCTCTATTTTGGGAACTTGCATTTTTTGAAAAAAAGCATAGAAAAAAGAGAAGAAGGGTAGGTTTAGCGATGTTTCTTAGCATTGGAAATATACTTAATGAGAAATTTAGGTTATCTAAATGTAAGTATATTTTTCTTAAATATTTTGTGTAAACGAAAAGTGTCCAAAAAGAAGCATTTCAAGCGAATGAATCGTTTGAAATGCTTTCTTTTTGGACGCTGGAATTAATCTGCTTTGTTAACGGTTGGTTTTTCGCAGGCACCACCAAAACAGGCACCTGAAGCACATCCGAAGGCAAATAAACCCATAGAGGTAAAGTAGATACCAAAAATGGCACCAAACCATTGACCCTCAATGATCGCTTGAGAAGCGATAAATAAGCCGGCTAACAAATAAAATCCCCGGATAATGGTCCACTGAGTGGATATTCTAAGCCATAACTCCTTCATTCGTTATTATTTTAATAGTAGGCAACATTATTATTTTCGATGTCACAGAATTTGAAATAAGACAAGCTGCTTCCGATTTTTCTAAAATCCTCAGTGTTTTTGCCTCATCTTTTTCATCGACAATGGTAACGGTAGGTTCGAGAATCACTTCACTCATCATGAATTTTCCATCTATCTGTTCCAGTTTGCCTTTTGCCTGACAGCTGAAACTACTAAAATTCAGTTTAGAATTTTCAGCAATAGCCAAAAAGGTAGTCATGAGACAACTGCTGACTGCTGCTGTGAATAGGTGTTCCGGTGACCAGATACCTGGCATGCCTTTAGGAAATTCTGGAGGGGTGGCAACCTCGATACAAGGACCATTTTCTTTTGATAATTCAGGAGAGCAAAGCTTACCTTTTCGGTCCATCTGCCAGTTTACATCTACCTGATAATAATGAGCATCCATGATAAATAGATTTAGTTAGCTTGCGCTTGATAATAATTCACATCGGTCCAACCACCGCCATTCAAACAAGTGATACCTTGTTGATTTAGAAAGCCATGGGCCTGTCCGCTGCGCATTCCAGAGGCACAACACAGAATAAGGGGCTGGTTCAATGTTTTTAATTCTTCCAAACGTTGTGGAATTTCCTGTAGGGGAATATTAATGGATCCCGCTACATTTCCACCCATAAATTCTTCTGGAGAACGAACATCTACAATAGTTCCTTTTTTCTCCTTTAAAATGTTTTGCAAAGTCATGTTATGATTGATTAGTATTTTCCTTTTGAAACATGTTTAAAAATAAACCACCCATAATAGAGCCGTAAAGGGTGCTGTTTAATGGTTTTGAGGTAATAAGGCAGGTTCCGGAGACGCAACCAATATGATAATAATATAAGTATCCACCTACAGCACCTATTAACCCTCCTAAAATAGTCAGTTTATGTGTTTGTATAAAATTCATGGTCCGTTCGATTTATTGGTCTTTTTTTCTCGTTGAGATGCCAAACGGTAAATAAAGGGGGCAGAAACTCACAAAACTGGTAAGCACAAAAATGCCGGCGAGCGCCAGAAGCAGATAGCCAACGGTTCCTGAGATAATATTTCCAATAAATAAGCCAGTAATAATTGCAGCGATAATGATTCTGATCATCTTATCGGCAGATCCCATGTTTGGTATCATTGTCTTTGTATTGAGGTTAAGAATTAAATACAATACAAAGATGAGCCAATAAATAAGGTACTTCAGTTACCTTTATCACACAAGGAAAAAATAATTACGAAGGAGGTTTAATTTCGTAAAGTTCTAAGCGGCGATCTTTCATATTTCGCACACTACCATATTCATGCAATTCTCTTAATAAATCGAGGTCAATATCAACGATAAGCGTCATTTCCGTATTTGGCGTAGCCTCACCTTTCACCGCATTGGATGGAAAAGCGAAATCTGATGGTGTTAGTACAGCGGATTGAGCATATTGAATATCCATATTATGAACCTGTGGAAGATTACCAACACAACCTGCCATGACCACATAACATTCGTTTTCAATGGCTCTTGCCTGAGCACAATAACGAACCCTCATATAGCCGTTTTGGGTGTCAGTTAAGAAGGGAACAAATAATATTTGCATCCCTTTGTCGGCTAAAATGCGGCACATTTCTGGAAATTCCACGTCATAACAAACAGCTACGGCAATTTTACCAGAATCAGTTTCAAATACCTCCATTTTATTTCCACCTGCCATCCCCCAGGAATCGACTTCTGCTGGGGTAATATGTATTTTCTCGTATCGTTCGAAAGTTCCGTCGCGACGACATAAATAGCCAACATTTAACAACTGCCCATTTTCCATCAGTGGCATGCTACCTGTAATAATATTGACATTGTAAGAAACAGCATATTCCAAAAACTTATCCCTCAGTGGAATGGTAAAGGCGGACAATTCCCTAATAGCTTCAGATTCGCTCAGGTGATTGAACTCTGCCATAAGAGGCGCGTTAAATAATTCCGGAAAAAGCATGAAGTCGCAGGTGTAGCTGGCGACAGAATCGACGAAATATTCAATTTGTTCGCAAAGTGCGTCCATAGAGGAAAACAAGCGCATTTGCCATTGAATAAGACCGACTCTGACCACACTGGTGCGGTAGCTGATTTCCCGGGTCCTTTTCTGATAAAAAATATTATTCCATTCCAGGATAACAGTACTCAATGTCTGTTCCTTATCGCCAGAAAAATAGTCGGGAAGGATGGTTTTAATATGAAAATCATTTGCCAGATGAAAACCTAGAATAGGATCCTGCAGCTCTTTGTATTTGACCTTCTGTATATAATCTTTTGGATTTTTTAAGGACTCACCCGCCTGTATTGGCATACGGGAATAGGTGATGATAGCACTTAGATTCCTTTCCTCACACCACTCCTTACGAACATCGGAAAGTCTCCTGCCTAGTCTTAATCCCCTGTATTCCGGAAGAACAAAGGTATCGAGACCATATAATAAATCCCCTTCATACTGGTGGGTTGAAAAAGAAAAATTCCCTGTTATTTCCCTGAAGTGAGTCATTTTTTCCATCTGTTCGATAGACAAAATGATGGAAAAAGAGTAACCTACGACGATACCATTTGCCAATACAACGATTTGACCTTCAGGAAAAACAGCGAGTAATTTTAAGATTTGCGCTTCCGTCCAAATAACGGCAAGTTCTTCGTTGGGCAAAGATTTTAAGTCGGCAAGTAATTCAGAAAAATCCTCGATGTGTAAATTCCTTACTTCGATTTTATCGATAGGAACCATGGGCGTGGTATGATAAAAAGATGAACGAACAGGTTTTATGGATGACAGCTAAACCAAATGCTTATCATGGGTTCAAAGATACATATTAGTATCAAAAATACTAATGTGGGGGTGGAAAATGGGAGAGGACTTGTTTATGTAATTTGTAAATGGGGTACTTTTTACACTTCTTTTCGCCGATGCGTTGACTCATCGTCTTCTCTGTGATGGGTTTCCATGTAAGAATTAACCAAGCACCTAATTTTTGAATCAGGATTTACAGGATTTATAGGATGAAATAGGACGTCTTCGATTTAGGTGGGTGGGTAATTTGTTAATGGGGTACTTTTTACACTTCATTTCGCCGATGCGGTAACGCATCGGCGAAGGGCCTTGAACTGAAAGAACCATCTAATAATAACCTTCCCACCCAAACCATCAACGTTATAATTAATCCTATAAATCCTGTAAATCCTGATTCAAAACCATAAGCTGCTGCACGCATACAAGGTTTGGTTAGGATATTTTTTTGCCTAAAAAAAAAGAGGATTATAATTATATAATAAAAAAAAATAACTTTGCTCTGTATGCACAAAAATAAATGCAGATTATAATATGAATATTTTAAGAATCCTGATGCTGTTGATTTTTCCAATATTAGGGATTTCGCAGGCACCAACTAAGATTAACTTCCAGTCGGTTTTGAGAAATACGAATGGAGAAGTTGTATCAAATAGTGCAGTGAGTTTGAAAATCTCCATATTATCAGGTACGATTAATGGCTCCGCTGTGTATATTGAAACGCATGCTAAAACGACGGATGCAAGTGGATTAATGAGTTTGCAAATTGGTGGTGGAACTGTTTTAAACGGGGTATTTGCAAATATTAATTGGGGTAGTTCAGCTCATTTCATAAAATTGGAAGCAGATTTCAGTGGAGGGAATAGTTATGTATTATTGGGAACACAAGAACTGATGAGTGTACCTTATGCCTTGTATGCATCTAAAACAGATACCTCGGTTTTGAATCTTGCAACTAGATTTTCAACGAAGTTGAGTGGAGGGGATACGGCTTCGTTGTCGGCTCGCATCAATGCCAAATCCAGTTTATCTGACACCAGTTTATTGAACCTGACATCAAGATTTTCAACGAAGTTGAGTGGATCGGATACGGCCTCGCTGTCAGCTCGCATCAATGCCAAATCCAGTTTATCTGACACCAGTTTATTGAATCTGACATCGAGATTTGAAACGAAGCTAAATAAATCTGATACATCCTCCTTGTCAAATCGCATTAACGCTAAGCTAAGTAAAACGGACACGGCCTCCTTGTCGGATCGTATTAACGCTAAGCTGAGTAGAACTGTAATTCCTGACCCACCTATTATTCAAAGGGGACATATCATGTATTGGAATGGATCAAGCTGGGTACTTCTATATCCTGGTACTGCCGGTCAAGTTTTAAAGATGTCCTCAGGGAATGATCCTGTACCAGTATGGGGAACCGATGCAACTACTTCGGTTCCAGCTTTCTCCCCCTGCGGAGCACCCATTTCTGACATTGATGGCAACATCTATAATACGGTTTTGATTGGTGCACAGTGTTGGACAAAGGAGAATTTAAGAGTGAGAAGATATAATAATGGCACATCGATTCTATTTGATGCCATTGGTGGTTCCGGTGGCAGTTCTTCCACATGGCAAAATTTAACCATAGGAGCACATACTATTTATGCACATGATAGTGTAGCAACCCCTTCTAACCGCACCAAATATGGCTACCTATACAATTGGTATGCTGCAAAAGGGATATATACAAATGGAACAATTTTAGCTAATGATACTTTAAACATCTGCCCTTCAGGTTGGCACGTCCCTACGGACACAGAGTGGACCACTTTGACTACTGAACTTGGGGGAGAAAGCGAAGCAGGGTTCAAGATGAGATCGATTGGCACTGCCTATTGGAATAGTCCCAATGCAGGCGCAACGAACGAAAGTGGTTTTTCCGCTCTCCCAGGTGGTTTTCGTCTTACCGATGGTAGTTTCAACAATCTTAGAAGCTCCGCTGCCTTCTGGAGGGCTACCGAAGTCGACGCCAATGGCGCCTGGTTCAGTCGTCTGGATTACAACAGTAGCAATGTGTCCAGGAACAGCTATCAAAAGCAACTTGGTGCCTCCATCCGCTGCCTTAAGGATTGACTATTTGTCTATTTTGTGGGTTGGCAAATGCGGGAGGCAAGAAAGAGGGAGTCGGGAATTTCCCCAATGCTTTGAGTTGTTTTTAGGGTTAAACCTGTAGCGGAAAATACGATGCATGCATCTCCTCTGCGCGTCAGCACATGAGTAAACCCTTATTATTGGATTTCCTGAATGCACTTATACCTGAAT
>Ga0208787_1000307_pt1 | contig 24294 bp, 16 predicted proteins | sample Wag4_2014_7_11_FD_187362 | JGI IMG/M metagenome (GOLD analysis project Ga0208787, IMG submission 187362) | Fresh water microbial communities from Ohio, USA - Utica-2 Time Series HT 2014_7_11 (SPAdes) (version 2) | ecosystem: Environmental > Aquatic > Freshwater > Water tank | place: USA: Ohio...
TCGCCATCGCACCAGATTGAAAATAACTGATAATCCAATCCACCTTCTTTGAATCTTTTTAAATCTGAATGATTTATCCCTGTCAAGTCTTGGTCAAAACTTACTTTCTTTTCGATACATGCCGTAGGTGCGTCATTGTGGGTATCTACTAAGACAGATTTAAAGTGTATTTTTTGGGTAAATCCAGACAAGCTGATAGCGCAAAAAACAAGGGTTAAGTATTTCATAGGTGGTATCCTTTTTATTGACAACTAAAATAGCTATTTTTGCGCACAGCAAAATAACTATGTTAGATAAATTAGAAGCCATAAAAGCAAGATTTGACCAAGTAGGGGTGGCTTTGACCAATCCAGAGATCATTAATAACCAATCCGAATTTGGTAAATACAGTAAAGAATATCGTTCTTTAGAAAAAATCGTCATTCCTTATGAGCGTTACGTAAAAGTATTAGCAGAGCATAAATTTGCAAAAGAAGCTTTGAATGGTGATGATGCAGATATGCGTGAATTGGCGAAAATGGAATTACCAGCATTAGAAGAAGAAAAAGAAAATTTAGAAAAAGAGTTGACTAAATTATTAATTCCAAAAGATCCGCAGGACGATAAAAATGCCATTATTGAATTAAGAGCAGGTACAGGCGGTGATGAAGCAAGTTTATTTGTGGGTGATTTATTGACCATGTACACAAGGTATTGTCAGAAAAAAGGATGGAAAGTAGCTTTAGTAAGTGAAAGTGAAGGATCTGTTGGTGGCTATAAGGAAGTGATTTTAGAAGTGGTGGGTGAAGATGTATATGGTACTATGAAATTCGAAAGTGGTGTACACCGTGTGCAAAGAGTGCCAAGTACCGAAACACAGGGAAGGGTGCATACTTCAGCAGCTACGGTTGCTGTGATGCCAGAAGCGGAAGAAGTAGATTTTGTGTTAAATCCTGCAGATGTAAAAATGGAAACTTCTCGAAGTGGTGGTGCGGGTGGACAAAACGTAAATAAGGTCGAGACCAAAGTCATGTTGACGCATATTCCTACTGGTACAGTCATCATTTGTCAAACAGAACGCTCACAGTTAGGTAACCGTGAAAAAGCGATGGGTATGATGCGTACAAAATTATTCGAAGAACAAGTTCGTAAACAAGAAGATGAAATTTCAAGACACCGTAAAACATTGGTAAGCACTGGAGATAGAAGTGCAAAAATTAGAACCTATAACTGGCCACAGGGAAGGGTTACAGACCATCGTGTGAATGTTACTTCTTATAATTTGGATGCTGTAGTTAATGGAGAAATTGATGAATTCATTGAAGCATTACAAATGGCAGAGAACGCCGAAAAAATGTTGGTACAAAACTAATTTACCTAGCTAAGCTTTTTTCCCAATCCCAGGCAGTGCGCATCATATCTTCCAAGTTGTATTTGCAGTTCCATTCTAATTGATTTACTGCTTTATCATTGTTGGCATAAATGGAAACAATATCACCTGCTCTGCGTGGGCCAATCTCATAATTTAATTGCACCCCACTTACTTTTTCAAAGGCAAGGATGGCTTCTAATACTGTAATGCCGTTTCCTGTTCCAAGATTAAAGACTTCGCAGCTATTCAATTGATTGTTTCTCATGGAATATTGTATGGCAAGTGTGTGTGCATGTGCGATATCGCAAACATGAATATAATCTCTTATACAGGATCCATCACGGGTATCGTAATCGTTGCCATGTACTTGCATCTTAGGTAATTTGCCAATAGCAGTTTGTGTAATGGCTGGTACTAAATTTTGTGGTCGGCCGATAGGTAATTCTCCTATAGCAGTAGATGGATGTGCACCTACTGGATTAAAGTACCTAAGTAAGATAGTCGATAATGGATGTGCCAATGCGGCATCCTTTACAATGGTCTCTCCCATTTGCTTGGTGGCACCATAAGGAGAAGCAGCTGTTTGCAATGGCGTATGTTCTGTAACTGGAATAGTGTCAGGGTTCCCATATACTGTGCAAGATGAGGAAAATATAAAGTGTGGTGCATTGTATTTGACTGCCATTTGTAATAAATGCACTAAAGAGCTGATATTGTTCTCGTAATAATCTAAAGGTTTTTCAACGGATTCTCCAACTGCTTTATATGCAGCGAAGTGAATGATACCAACAATATCCGGGTTGGCAATAAATACAGCCTCTGTGGCAGACTTATCTGTTAAGTCAATTGTATAATTCTTAATCTTTTTACCTGTAATTTTTTCAATACCCAATAAGGAATCATCTGATGCCCTAGATAAATTATCAATAGAGATCACATTGAAACCATTTTCAACTAAATCCACAATAGTATGTGCTCCAATAAAACCACAACCACCGGTAACTAGAATAGTTTGCATTAAAAATTTTTAGAATACAAAGAAACGAAATAATTAGGGAAAAAGAATCAAATACTATTGAGCCAATGTAAACCCAACAGTTGTTCCTACGTTCAATTGACTTCTCACATGAACGCTTTCGCCATGGGCTTCTATAATATGTTTACAAATAGCTAAACCTAATCCAGTGCCTCCAATTTCCCTACTTCTTGCATCGTCTGTTCTATAAAAACGTTCAAACAATCTTGGAATATGGGATTCTTCTATACCAATCCCATTGTCACTAATTTCAATCAATACTTTTTTTTCGTCTAAAAGGTATACGCTTGCAATAATGTCTCCATCAATCTTTCCATATTTTACAGCATTAGAAAAAATATTTACTAAGACTTGATAAATTTTATTTTTATCTGCGAAAACTTCAATTGGTAGTTCGCTCCCTTTTTTGAATTGAAATTGAATATTTTTTTTCAGCAATTTGACATTTAAATTTTGAAAAACTTCTGTGATCAAATCTTGTATGATAAACTGCTGCTTCAAAATTGGCTCTTTATTGATCTCTAAGTTGGTGATGACATCAACATCATTTAAAAGACCAACTAGGCGTTGGACATTTGCCTCGGCCTGTCCAATAAATTTTTTACTAAGTTTTGGGTCTTCCGCTGCGCCATCTGCTAATAATTCTAAATAACCTTGTATTGCGAAAATGGGCGTCTTGATTTCATGAGACAAATTTTGTAGAAATTCTTTTCTAAACTGTTCGTTAGACTGTAATGTTTGAATTTCATCTGCTTTTTGAGCCGCCCAGTTTTCTACATCAACTCTTACATCGTCGATTCCCTTTTGGGGCAATATATATTTTTGATAGGCTTCTTCTCTTTTACTGGCTTTGGTATAAGAGATCAACTTATAAATAAGTTTAATTTTTTTGTAAATAAAAAATTCAAGAATTTGATAGACTAACAGGTAGATAACAATAAAACAAGCAATGAAATACGCCAAAAGCAACTTCCAATTTGTAATCAACACAAATACACTTAAAGCAATCAAGCTTGACAACAGTAAAGCAGTAAGCAAAGCCAATTGCTTTGGCGAAAGATTTTTATTTTTAAACATGTTGTGATGGAGCTATCTAAGCCTAGAACAAAGGTATTTAGTTTTGACTAATAGTCAAATTTATATCCAACGCCCTTAACAGTAGTAATGCAGTCAATACCTAATTTTACCCTTATTTTTCTGATGTGCACATCAATTGTTCTATCACCCACAATCACGTCGTTACCCCAAACCTGAGATAAGATCTCATTTCTTAAAAATACACGACCAGGTTGGGCTGCTAATAAGTAAAGTAATTCAAATTCTTTTTTAGCCAATATATGAATGACTCCATTTAAAACAGTTTTATATTGTTCGGAATCAATTACAAGGTCTTTAATATTTAAGGTCTTAGTTTCTGTTGTAGCTGGTTGTATTCTTCTGAATAAGGCACTGATTCTGCTTACAAGTACTTTTGGGCTAATTGGTTTATTGATAAAATCATCTCCTCCCAATTCTAAACCTTTGATATGTGAAACTTCGTCATTTAGTGCAGTTAACAATACAATTAAAGTTTTGTCAAACTGCTTATTGCTTCTTAAAAATTCACAAACTTCAAAACCATTTCGCTTAGGCATCATCACATCTAAAATGATGCAATCTGGATTAAAAAGTTTTGCTTTCTCAATGGCTTCACTTCCGTCTTTCGCTGATTCAACTTCATACCCAGCTTTAACCAAGTGGAAGCTTATAATTTCGATGATATCTGGCTCATCGTCTGCAATGAGTATTTTGATCGGATTGGTTTCCATAATGTATGTTGCAAAAATACCCTTTAATAAGCATAAGACTAGGGTAGGGTAATATTAATTAATTGTTAACTACAAACTTAGTAGCAAGTTTTTTAACCCTTCAATAAATGCAAAATATAGGGATTGGCTTTTTTCTCTCTACCCCATGTAGTAGCTGGTCCATGGCCCGAATAAATGGTCATGGTATCTGGTAATGGAAAGATCTGCGTTTGAATACTTTTGATTAAATCAGGTGGGTTGCTTCCTGGTAGATCGGTTCTTCCAACGCCATCTTTAAAAATCAAATCCCCGCCAATTAAAAAATCTTGAGCTTCATGGTAGAAACAAACACTGCCTGGAGAATGTCCCGGTGTCTCTAGTACTTTGAACACATCTTTTCCAAAATGGATCAATTCATCCTGTTGTATATATTGAACTTTTCCTTTGTACGCTTCGGTAGGAACACCCCATCTTGCTCCACCTTCTGGTAATCGGTCAATGACTGCCTGTTCTTTCTGATGAAATAAAGCAGTCAATCCATAAGTTTCACTTACAAAATTATTACCAAACACATGGTCTAAATGACAATGCGTATTGAGTAAGAGCCTTGGCATCAAATTATTTTCACTAATGAAATTGGCTAGTTGTGCTTGCTCATTTTTTAAATAGCAACCTGGATCAACTATAATTGCTTCTCGATCATTATTAAAAAGAACAAAAGTATTTTCCTGAAATGCATTGAAACAAAAAGTATGAATGGTCAACATGAATTATAATTTAATGCTTGATTGCTTGTAAGATATTTTTTACAATACCAGGACCTTCATAAATAAATCCAGTCCATACTTGCACTAAACTTGCCCCTGCATCCATTTTTGCTTTTGCATCTGCTGGTTTAAAAATACCCCCACTTGCAATAATGGGTAGTCGATTCCCAATTCCATTATATAGGTATTCCAATACTTGGTTTGATTTGGTCAGTAAAGGTTGTCCACTTAATCCACCTGCCCCAATCTCTTTTGCGCGTATTAAATTATCTTCGTTTAACAAGCTACGATCCAGTGTGGTATTACTGGATACGAGTCCATCAATTTTCACTTCGGAAGTCAATGCAATGATATCATCCAATGCACTTATTGCCAAATCTGGTGCAATTTTTAATAGGATAGGTTTGTTATTTTGATTGATCAGTTGTAATTCTGAAAATATTTTTCTCAAAGCTTCTTTTTCTTGCAGTTCACGAAGGCCTGGAGTATTAGGAGAACTTACATTCACCACAAAATAATCTACCACTTCCTCTAAGCCAATAAAATTGGTGCAATAATCTTTCCAAGCATCTTGGTTTTCGGTCACTTTATTTTTTCCAATATTACCGCCAATAATTAAATTAGATTGAGTAGTTGATTTTCTTTGTTTTAATCTTTTTGCAATGGCTTCTACGCCGTCGTTATTAAATCCCATACGATTAATCAATGCTTTTTGATCTGGGATTCTAAACAATCTTGGTTGAGGATTGCCTGCTTGTGGTTTAGGGGTCACCGTACCAATTTCAACAAATCCAAAACCTAACATTTCTAAACCATCCAAATGGGCTGCGTTTTTATCAAATCCTGCACCTAGGCCCACTGGGTTAGGAAACTGTAATCCAAAAACAGTCTTGGATAAACTTGGATCCTGCACTTGAAAATGATTGCTTAACCATGTATTCAATAGGGGCAATGCTGCAGCCATATCTAAGCCCTTCATAGAAACATTGTGTGCAGTTTCAGGAGGGAGTAAAAACAGGCTGTTTCTGATGAATGGATAAATCATGCCTCAAATTTACAATGAAATATTTAGTTGCATAAACAACTGTTTATAAAAAAGCCTACATTTAGGGTGTCAATTAAAGACTTTTTTATGCAAGAAGCTTATATCGTAGCGGGTTTTAGAACAGCAGTGACCAAAAGTAAAAAAGGTGGATTCCGTTTTATGCGTTCAGACGAATTAGCCATAGAACTCATCCAGGGTTTAATGAAATCTCTGCCTGCATTGGAATACAAATTAATTGACGATGTGATTGTGGGCAATGCTGTGCCAGAAGCAGAGCAAGGTTTACAATTTGGAAGAATCATTGCTGCAAAAGCTTTGGGAATAGAAGTACCAGGCATCACCATCAATCGTTATTGTGCTAGTGGTTTAGAAAGTATTGCCATGGCCACAGCAAAAATCAGAACGGGTATGGCAGATTGTATCATTGCAGGTGGAACAGAATCCATGTCAATGGTGCCTACTGCTGGATGGAAAACAGTTCCAGCTTATTCCATTGCAAAAGACGAACCAGATTATTATTTATCAATGGGTTTAACTGCGGAAGCGGTGGCCAATGAATACAGTGTTAGTAGAGAAGACCAAGATGCATTTGCATTGGCTTCTCATCAAAAAGCAAAACAAGCCATTGACAATGGTTATTTCAAAAAAGGCATCTTACCAATTGAAATTACTGAAACCTATATCAACGAAAACAATAAGAAAGCGACACGCAACTTTACAGTAGAAACAGATGAAGGTGTTCGTGCAGACACGACTTTAGAAGCATTAGCAAAATTAAAACCAGCTTTTGCAATGAAGGGATCAGTGACGGCTGGTAACTCTTCTCAAACTAGTGATGGTGCAAGTTTTGTGGTAGTGATGAGTGATCGTTTAATGCAATCTTTAGGACTAAAGCCAATAGGAAGATTGGTGAACTGCGCAGTAGCTGGAGTGCATCCAAGAATTATGGGGATTGGACCAATTGAAGCTGTTCCAAAAGTATTGAAGCAAGCAGGCATGAGCTTAGACCAGATAGACCTTTTTGAATTGAATGAGGCTTTTGCTTCTCAGGCCTTAGCTGTCATTAGAACCCTAGGATTAGATCAAAATAAAGTCAATATCAACGGGGGTGCAATCGCCTTAGGCCATCCTTTGGGATGTACAGGGTCTAAATTAACTGTACAGATAATCAATGACTTAGAGCGCTTAAATAAGCGATATGGTATCGTTACAGCCTGTGTGGGTGGTGGTCAAGGTGTAGCCGGCATCATCGAAAAACTCTAAAATAACGTTTATCCATTTTTTATTGATTTTTGGGTAAAATGCAATAGCTTAGAACTTCATTATTTTAAAAAGAAAATAAAGTTCATATGCGTATTATTACCCTTGGTTCTATGCTATTGGCAACTGTTTTGACAATGAGTCAAGCGAATGCTCAAAAAGTAAAGAAAGCAGCTGCTGCTTCAGTAGCCACTACCGAAAAAGTAGACATCAACAAAGTATTTAAAGATTGGAAGCCAAGAAATATTGGACCAGCAAGTATGAGTGGACGTGTAACGACCATTGATGCAGAAGTAGCAAATCCAAATCATATCTGGATTGGTGCTGCATCGGGCGGTGTTTGGAAAACAAGCAATGCCGGTGTAAGTTGGACACCTGTTTTTGACGAACAACCTATTTTAAATATTGGTGCATTGGCTATTCAACAATCTAATCCAAGCGTTGTTTGGGTAGGTACTGGAGAAGGTAATCCAAGAAACTCAATCAGCATTGGAGAAGGTATTTACAAAACAATGGATGCTGGTAGAACTTGGAAGCGCATGGGTTTAGAGCAAACAAGAAATATCCATAGAGTGATTATTGACCCAACGAATCCTAACACAGTGTATGCTGGTGCGATTGGTAATCCTTATGGTCAAAGTAAAAATAGAGGTGTATACAAAACAACAGATGGTGGAGACACATGGAATCAAATTTTATTTACCAATGACACTTCTGGTCCTGGTGATATGATCATGGATCCATCTAATCCTAATAAATTATTTGTTGCAATGTGGCATCATTACCGTAATCCTTATCATTTAGAAAGTGGTGGAAAAGGAAGTGGATTGTACATGACAATTGATGGCGGTAAAAATTTCACCAAATTAGGAAAAGAACATGGCTTACCTGATGGCGATTTAGGTCGTGTAGGTATTTCGATTAGCCGTTCAAATCCAAATGTGGTATATGCATTGGTAGAGTCAAAGAAAAGTGGATTGTATAAGAGTGAAGATGGTGGCTATTCTTGGAAATTAGTGAATGGTCAAAAGTCTATTGTAGACAATCGTCCTTTCTATTTTCAAGATATCATTAGCGATCCATTGAATGAAAATACATTATGGTATATCAGTCAAACAGTTCAAAAAAGTATTGATGGTGGAAAAAGTTTTGAAACCATTATTCCTTATAGTGGTATCCATCCAGATCACCATGCATTTTGGATTCATCCAACCGATAATAAATACATCATTGACGGAAACGATGGTGGTATAGGTATTACACGCGATGGCGGTAAGACATGGATGTTTGATGAAAAAATTCCTGTTGGACAATTTTACCATATTAATGTAGACAATGAAATTCCTTATCACGTGATGGGAGGTATGCAAGACAATGGTTCTTGGAGAGGTCCTGCTTATACAACTACACAAGGTGGTATTCGTAATTTCGATTGGGATAATTTATGGGGTGGAGATGGATTTGATGTAATGCCTGATGCAGAAGATGCGAATTGGGTGTATGCAATGAGTCAAGGTGGTAACGTAGGAAGATACAATACAGTAACAGGACAATCTTCTTATATCAAGCCACCAGCGCCAAATGCAAAAACATTGTTACGATTTAACTGGAATGCTGCAATTGCGCAAGATCCATTTGACAAAAAAACAATTTATTTCGGTTCTCAATTTTTACATAAGAGCACTAATAAAGGTGCTGCTTGGGAAATTATTTCTCAAGATTTAACAACCAACGATAGTGCTAAAATAGACCAAAGAGACAATGGTGGATTGAGCATTGATATCACTGGTGCAGAAAATCATTGTACTATTATTTGTATTGCACCAAGTGCGGTACAAAAAGGATTAATCTATATTGGTACAGACGATGGTAAAGTACAAATGACAAGCGATGGTGGTAAAACTTGGACCGATTTAACAGCCAATATTACTGGCTTACCTAAAGGTGCTTGGATTCCTCAAATAAGAACATCTGCCTACAATGCAAACGAAGTATTTGTTGTGGTGAATAATTATAGACAAGGTGATTTTGCACCTTATATTTTTAGATCATCTGATGCTGGCAAAACTTGGACGAATATGGTGGATGAAAAGAAAGTAACTGGTTATGCATTAACCGTGTTACAAGATCCAACTGAGCCAAACTTAATTTTTGTAGGAACAGAACAAGGTATGTATATCAGTTTGGACAATGGTGTTCAATTCCAACAATGGAAAAACGGATACCCAGCTGTATCAACTTATGATTTTGCAATTCAAGAGAGAGAAGCAGATTTAGCTATCGCTACATTTGGAAGAAGCTTATGGGTATTGGATGATATTAGACCTTTAAGAAAACTAGCAAAAGCACAAACTACTAAATTCTTTATGAGTGTACCTCCAACTGCAATCAATTTGTCTATTAAGAATTCACCTTATGAGTGGAGTACATGGGGTATGTGGGATGCGCCAAATAAACCAACTGGTATGGCTATCTCAATTTATTCAACTGATACTGTGAAGAAAGCAAAAGTGCAAATTAAAGATGCAATGGATAATGTGATTAGAAATTTGAATGTTAAATTAGATTCATCAGGTTTAAATAGAAGCTATTGGGGCTTTGAACAAAAAGGAAAAAGAGGCGCTGGTGCCCCTAAATCTGGTGGTGGCGGATTTGGAAGAAGAATGGCAGAAGGCCCAGCTGATGCAAGCCCTGCAGAAGAAAGAGAATTCACAGGCAGAGATGTATTACCTGGAAAATATAAAGTAGTGGTGACTGCAGGTAATTGGAAAGATTCGGCCATGGTTGACGTTGCAGATGATCCAAGACTTCCAAGTAAAAACGAAGTGGTACTTGCACAGGATAAATTATTAGATCAATTGCAAGTGGTTGCAGACAAATACAATGCTGCACAAGACCAATTAGATGATGCAGATTTAATTTTAACACAATTAAAAGCAGAGTGGAAAGACAAAAAAGATAAAGGCTTAGATAGCTTGAATAAAGTGCACAAAGCCATTACTGAAAAAGTGAAGAATTTAAGAGAAATGATGGTGGGCAAAAGACAAGAAAAGCAAGGCTATGGTACGGTAGCAACTATTACACCAATAGGTATTATCCGCAATGCAAGTATGCTTGTAATGGGTAAGACTTCGATGCCAGGTGCACAAGAGGACCGCGCTATTGCAGAAGCTGTTGTGGTGGCTGCTGATGTGGCTACTAAAGTGAATGCATTCTTTGCAAAAGATTGGGCAGACTTTAGAAAATTAGTAGAAGCAACACCAATTAAAAAATTCAAAGAAATAGAAGCGATTAAATAATGACGCAGCCCTCCGATTGGAGGGCTCGTTATTTTGACTATTCAAACAAGGATTATTCATTATAAATTTCAATTATGAAAAAACTACTTTTTGTATTTGTAGCATTGGTTGGACTAGTTGCTATTAGTCCTGCAAAAGCGCAAAAGAAAAAACCAACTGAACCGATCAAGCCAGTTGAATTGACACAAGATCCAATTATTAAAGCTCAAAGCTTTAGACTAGTGGGCCCGTTCAGAGGTGGACGTGCTGCAGCAGGTGTCGGCTCTTATACTGATGTAAATACTTTTTACATGGGTGCAACAGGTGGTGGTGTTTGGAAAACAACTGATGCTGGTAATAACTGGAAAAATATTTCTGATGGTTATTTTGGTGGTACAATTGGTGCTATTGCGATTGCGCCATCAAATGAATCTATCGTTTATGTAGGCGAAGGGGAGAACTCCATGCGCGGTAATGTAAGTGAAGGTTTAGAGGGTATGTGGAAGTCAACAGATGATGGAAAAACATGGAAAAATATAGGTCTTAAAGAAGGTCGTCATATTGTTCGTGTGATTGTGCATCCAAAAAATCCAGACATTGTTTGGGCTGCTGTGATGGGTCATTTATTTGGTCCAAATGAAAACAGAGGCGTTTACAAGAGTTTAGATGGAGGCGCTACCTGGAAAAAAGTATTGTATGTGAATCCACAAACAGGCGCAAGCGATTTAATCATTGATCCAAGTAACCCAGATATTATGTATGCGGGTACATGGGAATTGATTCGTACGCCATATAGTTTAGAAAGTGGCGGCGCTGGTTCTGGTATGTATAAGAGTACAGACGGTGGAAATACATGGATGTCTATAAAAAATAATAAAGGATTGCCTAAAGGCGTTTGGGGTATTGTAGGTGTGGCGGTTGCAAAATCTAACACTGATAAATTGTATGCATTGATAGAAAACGCAAATGGTGGATTGTATGTATCCAATGATGCAGGAAAATCTTGGGAATTAGCAAGTGGTGATAATAATATCCGTCAGCGTGCTTGGTATTATACCAAAGTGTTTGTTGATCCGGCGGATGAAAATAAAGTATACTGCCCTAATGTAAACTTTATGGTGTCTTCTGATGGCGGTAAAAGCTTTACTTCCTTAAGAACACCTCATGGCGATCACCATGATTTATGGATAGATCCTAAGAATGGAAAAAGAATGATTGTTTCAGACGATGGTGGTGCACAAGTGAGTATGGATGCAGGTAGAAACTGGAGTACCATGATGAATCAACCAACTGTGCAAGTGTATCGTTTGAGTACTGATAATAGTTTTCCTTACCGAATCTTAGCTGCACAACAAGACAATTCTGCATTCAGAATTAAGTCAAGTACTTATGGTGCATTCATTGGCGAAAGTGATTTTGATGTAACAGCAGGTGGTGAAAGTGGCTATATAGTTGCTGATCCATTGAATAGTGATATTGTGTATGGTGGATCTTATGGTGGTTTGATTACACGTTATGATCATAAAACTGGCGAGAATAGAGTAATCAATGTATGGCCAGATAATCCAATGGGTGCAGGTGCAGAAGTAATGAAATACCGTTTCCAATGGAATCATCCAATCTTCTTCTCGCCACATAATCCTAAAAAATTATACACTGCTGGCAACCATTTATTTTCTACAGAAAATGAAGGTGCAAGCTGGAACATGTTGTCTCCAGATTTGACAACAGATGATAAGACAAAACAAAAAAGTTCTGGTGGACCAATTACACAAGACAATACGAGTGTAGAATACTATTGTACCATTTTCACAGCGGCAGAATCACCAGTTGAAAAAGATTTATTGTGGACAGGTAGTGATGATGGTATTATTAGCGTAAGTAAAGATGGTGGTAAAACATGGGCGAATGTGACACCAAAAGATGCGCCAAAATGGATCATGTGGAATAGAGTAGAAGTAGATCCAATCAGAAAAGGAACTGCTTATTTTGCAGGAACAAGGTATAAATTAGATGACTTTGCACCTTATATCTACAAAACTACAGACTATGGTGCTACATGGACAAAAATTACCAATGGAATTGATCCAATGCACTTTACAAGAGCGATCGTAGCAAGTCCAAGAAAAGCAGGTGTCTTATTTGCGGGAACTGAATATGGATTGTATGTATCTATCAATGATGGTGCATCTTGGGAGCGCTTCCAATTAGACTTACCTGTAACACCAATTACTGATTTATTGATTAAAGATAAAAATCTGATTGTAGGAACGCAAGGAAGAAGTATTTATGTTTTAGATGACTTGTCATTTGTAGAAAATTTCCAACCTGCTCCAACTTCAAATCAAGTATTCCCAATTGCCAATACTTATCGTGTGCCTCCACAAATGGGTGGCAGAAGAGGACGTGGTGTAACAGTAAGCATGCCTGCGAATGTTGGTGTGAATCCTGCTAAGGGGGTGGTGATCAAATATTGGAAAGTAAATACGTCAGATTCTACTAGAGTTATGATTAGTATTTTAGATGACCAAAAGAAAGTGATTAAAACAATTAATCATTCTGAACCTGGTGGACCAAGCAGCGAAGCTGGATTACAGTCTTATGTTTGGAATATGTACCATAAAGAAGCTGAAAAACCAGAGACTGGTTTGATTCTTTGGAATGGTTCAACAAGCCCAGTATTGGCAGCGCCAGGTCAATACACTGCTAAAGTGACTATAGATAATACGGTGACTGAACAACCATTCACGATTATTGCTGATCCAAATTATAAAGTATCTGATGCAGATTTAAAAGCACAAGAACAATTCTTATTAAAGGTTGCTGGCACATTTAGTGACATCATGAAAAACCTAAAGGGCATCAAAGAATTGCGTGCACAGATTGGTATGTTACAGAAGAAAACAAACGATTCTGCTTTCCAAAAACAAGCAAAGGAAGTATTAGCTAGCTTAACTTCAATAGAAGAAGCATTGCACCAAACAAAAGCAAAGAGTGGACAGGATGTATTGAATTTTCCTATTCGCTTAGACGATAAAATTGCTGGTGTATTTGAATCAGCAGCAGCAGGGTACACCGCACCAACACAACAAGTGCAAGGCGTGTATGAAATGTTAAAAGGACAAGTAGATGCTGAATTTAATAAGCTGGAGACACTAAAGAAAACAGGTGTCAAAAAATTAAACGATGCAGTACATCAATTAGCCATTCCGATTATTGGTGGGTAATTGAATCTATCGATTCGTGTTATAAAAAAAAGGTCCCGATATTTCGGGACCTTTTTTTTATCTATTCAAAATCGGTATACAGTAAATATTTTTTACGCATTTGTTTGAATGCTATTAGTCCTGGTTGCCAGCTAGCTCTAATTGATGCTGCAGAAGCGCCTGATTTTAATTGCTCCATCAATACTGCGTTACCTGCTAATTTATTAAAGAAGTAGTCGGTGGCTAATTTTGATTTAGGCTCAATAAAAAAACTATCTTTTATAGGAAAAGCTTGGTACATTTCGATGATTAAATCAAGATCAATCTTATTCGGTGCTTGTTGCTTGCTTAAATCCCATCCATAACAAGTTTGTCCATATAATTTAGAACTCATTGCGCCCGTTCTTGGTCCAGGAATAAAATTAAAACTTTTGCCTTTGATACTTGGATGGCCAATATGTGCAAATGCATGTGCAGTTCCGCGTCCTTCACTCATCACCGATCCTTCAATCAAACAGGTGGTTGGATACCAATAGATGGCATTCATGTCTGGTAAATTTGGTGAAGGCGCAATATTGAAAGTGTACATGGATTTGTGGTTGTAATTCTTACAAGCAATCACCGTAAATTGAATTGGACTTGCTGCTTTGTTAATATTGCTATCTGCTGGCGCTGTCAACCATTTTTCACCAACAAGCATCTTAGCATATTCGCCAATCGTCATACCATATACTGTGGGGATCTGCTTCTTGCCAACAAAACTACTAAAGGGTTTTTCTAAAACAGGTCCATCTACATAATGTCCATTTGGATTAGGGCGATCTAAGATAACCAAGGGCTTATTATTGGCCCATGCCGCTTCCATATAGTATTGTAGTGAGGAGATATAGGTATAAAAACGTGTGCCCACATCTTGAATATCAAATAGCAACACATCTACATCCATAAGGTCTGCTTCACTTGGCCCGTATTTTTTCCCATAAAGAGAAACTATTTTTACACCTGTTGCCTCATCAATCCCGTCCTTGGTTTTTTCACCAGCGTCTGCCGTGCCTCTAAGGCCATGCTCTGGTGTAAATACTTTTTGTATTTGAATCCCACTTGCAAGCAAAGTGTCAATCAAATGTTTTTTTCCTACTGTAGCAGTATGGTTGGTAAATAAGCCTACTCTTTTATTTTTTAAAAGTGGCAGGTATTGTGCTGTTTGGTAAGCACCTGGTAAAATCGGTGCAGTTTTTTGGGCTACTGTATTTAAACTTAAAAAAAGTAAAACACTAGCTAAGCAAATCATCGTTTTGTTTTTCATACGCTAATTTAAATATTTTCCAACAATAGGTATTCTTCTTCCTACGCCGAATGCTTTTGGCGATATCCGAATAATAGGACAAAATTGATTGCGTTTGTATTCGTTGGTATTTACCATTTTTAAGGTACGATCTACCAATGCTGCATCAAATCCAAGCGCTTTAATATTTGCAGGATCTGCACGTTTTTCAATGTATTGATATAAAATTTGATCTAATACGGCATAGTCTGGTAAGCTATCACTGTCTTTTTGATCTGGTCTTAATTCTGCACTTGGTGCTTTTTCAATAATATTTTTTGGGATGACTGCTTTTGTTGTATTAATGTAGTTGGCTAATTCATACACTTGTAATTTATAACAATCACCTAGTACACCCAACCCGCCAGCCATATCACCATACAATGTGCCATAGCCTGTTGCTAATTCACTTTTGTTAGAAGTATTCAATAAAACGTAGCCTAATTTATTGGCAATGGCCATGAGTATATTCCCTCTCGATCTGCTTTGGATATTCTCTTCTGCTAAAGAAAAAGGGAGGTCTTTAAAAATTGGTTTTAAAGTGTGTAAAAAACTTTCATACACATCCTTAATGGGAAGGGTATCATATGGATTACCTAAGTTCTTACTTAACTCAACAGCATCATCTACAGAATGTCCAGTTGAGTAGGGAGAAGGCATTAAAATGGCGTAGACATTTTCTTTACCAAGCGCATCGCAAGCAATGGCAAGGGTTACAGCAGAATCAATCCCTCCAGAAGAACCAATAATTGCTTTTTCGAAACCCATCTTATTAAAATAATCCTTCACACCAAGTACCAATGCTTTGTACACTTGGTCAATATTTAATGCAGGTACTAGCGTTGCAGGATTCAATTCCTTACTTGGCAGGGATGCTGCAGGTTCAAGAATTGGCGCATTGATGGTGCCATCATCGTTGCATTCAAAAATTTGCATAGCAGATTCAAACATTGGTAAAGCGCCACATAAGTTAGCATCTTTATCAAATACTAAAGAAGCACCATCGAATACAATTTCAGTTTGACTTCCAATAGCGTTGCAGTAGAATAAAGGTTTTTTATATTTAACCACATTCGATTTAATGGTGGCTTTTCGATCTTCGTCATGTGTATAATCAAATGGAGAAGCACTCAGGTTTAATAAAATATCTGGGGACTGCTGCATCATTTTATCCATTGGGCAAATCGTGTACAAAGGATTGTCTCCTAGGTTCCAAATATCTTCACAAATGGTGATCGCCAATTGCTTTCCTTTAAAGGGTACCACCTTCCATTCGCTTGCTGGTTCAAAATATCGATTCTCATCAAATACATCATAGGTAGGTAATAATGTTTTATGAATCTCTGCTTGTATTTTTTGTTCGTAAAGAAAAAAGGCAGCGTTATACAATGGCTTTCCTTTTTCATTGGTATTATGCGCTGGAGCACCAATCAACACACCTATGGTGTCTGCCACTTTTCTAATAGCGTCTACACTAGCATAACATTGGTTGATAAAATCACTGAACTCTACAAAGTCTCTTGCAGGATAACCGCAGACACTCATTTCACTAAATAAAATTAAATCAGCACCTTCTTGCTTTGCGCTTTCGATTGCATCCACAATCTGTTTTGTGTTGGCCTCGAAATTGCCAATATGATAATTCTGTTGGGCGATACAAATTTTCATGCACCAAAGGTCGGTTTTTAAAAGAAATAACCTCGCTTTTTTTGTACTTTCGGGGATGCGAATTACCGTTTTATTGTATGGATTGATTTGGCTAGCCCTAGCTGGATGTTCAAGTCGAACGCAAGATCCCGCGCAGCTTGGACCAACCCCAAAGATTGCTGAAATTCGATTTGACAGTGCCTTCTTTGCCATGGACAGCTTGCATTTTGAGTCAGATTTAGCCAAATTGGTCCAAGCATATCCTGAATTTTCAGCAGATTATTTTAGCCGAATATTGATGCTGTCTTCAAAAAATAACGCCAAAGAGATATTGGCATTTTATAAAGCTTATCTCCCCATCTATCAAGCCACAATAAAAGTACAAGCGTCTAAAAAAGCCAATCCAGAAATTGCTGCAGCTTTTAAAAGATTCCATTATTATTTTCCAACTTATACTTTACCAACGCAATTAATTTATTTCATTGGGCCACTCGAAACCTATGGGAATATAGTGACCAAAGATGGACTTGCTATTGGGCTTCAATTATATATGGGCGCGAAATCAAGTTGGTATTATTCCGAACAAATCAATACCATCTACCCAACTTATATTAGTCGTAAATTCACACCTGAATATATTGTAGTGAATTCTATACAAAATATATTGAACGATTATGATCCTATAGCTATTAATGGGAAACAATTGATTGAACTGATGATTGAAATTGGTAAGCGTCAATATATACTCAGTCAATGTTTGCCAAATGCTTCTGATACACTGTTATTGGGCTATACAAGCAATCAGTTAAAAGCAATCGAAGACAATAAAGGTGATATTTGGACTTTTTTATCAAGTCAAAACAGGCTATTTTCTGTCGATCCTAGTTTGACTGCTGCTATCTTAACAGAAGCGCCGTATAACGATTATTTTGGAGAAGACATACCTGGAAACGTAGGTAAATATATTGGCTATACGATTGTAAAATCTTGGATGCTTCAACAAAAAGGAAAGTCAAAAACCGATCTCAATTTATTATTGAAAACACCTGCAAAAACGATTTTTGATCAAGCGAATATTGACTTTTAATTTAATTTAATTGGAGCAATCATTTTGAATGCAGGAATTTTTACTTGAATAGATTCCCTGTTTTCAACATTTTCCATATTGTAATAGCCTTGCATTTTACCTAGTTCGGTTTTTAAATTACAACCACTCACATATTGATATTGTTTACCTGGCATAATTAAAGGTTGAACCCCCACCACGCCTTCGCCTTCTACCACTCTGTGTTCTCCATTACTATCAAATATCTCCCAAAATCTACGGAGTAATTTTACTGGGAATGAGTTGTGGTTTTCGATAGTAATGCGGTAAGCAAACATAAAATCTTGCTGTAAAGGGTTGCTATAATCTTTTTGGTAAAAGGTTTCAACACTTACTTCTATGCCTTCTGAAATGGTAGAAATCATGACCGTTCTGATCAAAAGTAACTTGCAGAGTATACTGCCTTATAAAATTAGGAAATATTTTACTCAGCATGCCCAAAAAGAAGGGCTATTTTTTTTAAAGCAGGAGGAACTCACCTAACTTTGCGCAGACGTTTGCAAATTGTAGTTTCAAACCCATTTTTTACTATAAAAACTGACTAAAATGAAGATAGCTGTAGCTAAAGGTGACGGAATCGGTCCTGAGATTATGGAAGCAGTAATTAGCATATTCAATGCAGCAAAACTGCCATTGGATTATCAGTTTGTAGAAATGGGAAAATGGGTATTTGATAAAGGGTTCAGCAATGGGATGACCCCAGAAGCAAAAGAAACGATCGAACAATTAGGCATCCTTTTTAAGGGACCAATGGAAACTCCAAAGGGTAAAGGGGTTAAAAGTGTCAATGTAACTGCAAGAAAAACTTGGAATACCTACGCGAATGACAGAAAATTTCAAACTTTAAGTGGGGTAGATACTGTCTTTAGTAAAGCAGGTATCAATATTGATTTGACCATCGTGCGTGAAAATATCGAAGATACTTATGGTGGTATCGAACACAAGTTAACACAAGATGTGGCCATTGCCAGAAGATACATTACTAGAGGCGGAAGCGAACAAGTGATTCGTTATGCATTTGAAATGGCTCAGAAAAAAGGTGCAAAAAGAATTACTTGTGGACACAAGGCCAACATTATGAAGCTAACGGATGGTTTATTCTTAGAAGTATTTAATGAGATTGCAAAAGAATATCCAAATTTAAAAGCGGACGATATTATTGTAGATGATTTATGTATGAAATTGGTAAGTCGCCCAGACTTATTTGATGTGATTGTACTAACCAATTTACAAGGGGATATTGTGAGTGACCTATGTGCTGGATTAGTTGGTGGACTTGGTTTTGCGCCATCTTCAAATATAGGAGATCATATTTCAATTTTTGAAGCAGTACATGGTACAGCGCCAGATATTGCAGGGAAAAACATTGCCAATCCTACTTCATTATTATTGAGTGGATTGAATATGTTACGTCATTTAGGTATGATGGAAAAATCAGTCATGATTGAAAATGCATTATTGTATACTTTAGAGTCAGGCGTTCATACTGGGGATTTTGGAGACAAGTCTATTGCCTCAGTAAATACCACTGTTTTTGCACAAGCCATCATTGATAATTTTGGCAAACAACCAACCCATCATCCTAAACCTAATTTGAAAGATTTTGAATTTGTATCTACCAATAAGGCTATTTCAAACAATCCAATGTTATTAGGTTCTAATAATGAGCCCCATAAAATTATTGGAGCAGATTTCTTTATTGAGACCACATTACAACCAAATGAGTTGGCTGCAGTAGCAATTAAGCAAGAAAAAAATCAATTTAAATTGGTTACAATTTCAAATAGAGGAACTCAGGTTTGGCCAACTGGCTCTGTTTTTACCAACCTAGTGAATCAATATCTTCTTCGATTTGAAACGGAAAATGCGACTCCGCTTACCCAATCAGACATCATTAATTTATATACAGCACTATCTAAAGATTTTCAGATTAGTTCAGTTGAAATATTGAACATGTGGGGTGATAAAAAAGCATATAGTTTAGCTCAAGGACAATAAGTGATCTAGGATTTAGTTTTATCTGCCTTATTTTGCTCTTATTTGCTATAAAATTGCCTATTTCGGTGGGAAAAAATACATTTTTAGCGTAATTTCACGACTCAATTATAAATTAGCTTTTTACCTATGGCAGAAGTAATATTAATGCCCCGTTTAAGTGATACCATGACCGAAGGTGTTGTTGCGGCTTGGCACAAAAATGTGGGAGATACCGTAAAAAAAGGTGATTTATTAGCCGAAATTGAAACGGATAAGGCAACCATGGAACTGGAGAGCTATCAAGATGGTGTTTTATTACACATAGGAACACCTCGTGGTGGAAAATTACAAGTAAACGATTTATTAGCCATTTTTGGAAAAGCAGGGGAAGATGTATCTGCATTGATTGCTCAAAATACAGGTGCTGCAAATGCACCAGCACCAATAGAAACTTCAGAAGCTTCAGCAGCTCCTGCTGCAAGTTCCACAACTGCTGCTTCTACTTTAGATGTTTCTGCAATGGAAGAAGTGGTATTGATGCCAAGATTAAGTGATACAATGACCGAAGGGGTAATCGCAGGATGGCATAAGCAAATAGGAGATTCAGTTAAAAAAGGAGAAGTTTTAGCAGATATCGAAACCGATAAGGCAACGATGGAATTAGAATCATATAAGGATGGTATTTTATTGTACCAAGGTGCAAAGGCAGGGGAGAAGATTTTAGTGAATGATTTACTTTGTATTATTGGACAACAAGGTTTGGATGTTGCACCAATCGTTGCAGCAATCAAAGGTGGAGCTGCAACAGCAACTGCGCCAACGTCGGCACCAGCTCCTGCTGCACAAACAGCATCATCTATGCCTGCGGTTACAACAACAAATACGACGACGCCTTCTTCAACACAAGTAGTGAATGAAGGCAGAATTTTTGCATCGCCTTTGGCTAAAAAAATTGCTAAAGAAAAGGGGATTGACTTGAAATATGTTCAAGGCACCGGGGAACATGGAAGAATTACAAGAACAGATTTAGATAATTATACGCCAGGCAGTACTTCAAGTGTTGCAAGGGCAGCGGCTCCAAGAAATTCCAATTTTGTTGGTCAAGTAAGTTTTGTAGATACGCCAGTTTCACAAATGCGTAAAACAATTGCAAGACGTTTAAGCGAAAGTTTATTTACAGCACCGCATTTTTACTTAACCATGAAAATTAACATGGATGCGACCATTGCTGCTAGGACAGTAGTGAATGAAACTGCGCTTGTTAAAATAAGCTTTAATGATTTTATTGTAAAAGCGGTAGCCCTTTCTTTAAAACAACATCCAAAAGTAAATAGTAGTTGGTTAGGCGATGTCATTCGCGAGAACCATCATGTAAATATTGGTATTGCAGTTGCGGTAGACGAAGGACTATTGGTTCCTGTACTTCGTTTTGCAGACGGACTTTCTTTGGATGAAATAAGTGTATCTGTTAAAGAGTTTGCCAAAAAAGCAAAAGATAAAAAATTACAACCTTCAGATTGGGAAGGAAGCACTTTTACCATTTCTAACTTAGGTATGTTTGGTATAGATTCATTCACTGCAATTATTAACCCGCCAGACGCTTGTATACTAGCAGTAGGTGGTATTGCACAAGAGCCCGTGGTAAAGAATGGTCAAATAGTTCCAGGCAATGTGATGAATGTAACATTAAGTTGCGACCATAGAGTAGTGGATGGTGCAACAGGATCGGCTTTCTTGCAAACATTAAAAAGCTATTTAGAAGAACCTATAAGAATGTTCATTTAATAAATTAGGGCCTTTAAAGAATTCAAGACTCTAATTTATTAATAACAATGATTTTTAAAAAAGTCCCCGCGAATTCGCGGGGACTTTTTAGTTATTTTAAGCTAATGATTTTTTCGAGGGACCCCATAAACGAGTCCCTCGATTTTTTTTAATCAATCACAAGATTAATCTAAATCGCATCCTATTGGTGCACCTGGAGGAATCACTACAGGTTTTGGAAGGATAATATCTTCTGGATCATCGATTCTGCTAATTGCATATTGATAATGCGCTACTAGTTTAGGATTTGTTATTGATAGACTGGTTAATTTTGATTTCAATTTATTCAATCTATTTGTACAAATACTTTTTACTTCAAAATTGGCATCGCTACTTTGACTCATGCCAATCAACCAGCTTAAAGTTTGTTGTTGCGTTTGTAATTGAATAGAACCTGCTAAGCCAGATACGGCAGGCGCATACCATGTTTTATCTAGTATTGCATCTAGTACATTGTCCCATCCCATACTTCCTGCTCTAGCTTTGTTTTGAACTAAACGATTGGCCCTTTCTGCATTGAATAAAAAGGACAATTCAAAATCGACCAAGGCTTCGGCTGGAGATAAAGCATCAAAACTTAATCCTGTTCTTTTTGTAAATAATTCTCCCACGCCATAATACATTGGTGGTCTTGGAGGAATGAGTTGTAAAATATTTTCTGGTATCGATAAGAAGCTAGGGCTTAAACAGGACAAAGCTGCATTCAAAGCTTTTTGTTGTAAAGCATTAGAAAGAATAGTGGGTTGAATTTGATTTTTATCGCCTCTCACACTGTATTGATAATTAACGCCTCCAATCAATTTTGTAACTGCTTCGTATTGATAGCGATGGTAATTGTACACGGGTACAAGCATGTCTTCTAGTTGTGCCAATGGTGTCCCAATTTTCACAGCTTCTTCGCTAAATTGTTGCATTGCTTTATTGCGCACAGCAAAAGTTTGCATTAGGCCATCTACTGCATCAGCTTGATTGTCCCATAAATGCGCATTCGGGTGCATGCCACCAGCAGCTCTTGCATCGGCATCTGCAATAAATTGCCATCCATTTTTTGAATTTTCTTCTAATAATTGATTCAATGCATTTGATTCATTGGTGCCATTTGGAAAATCTTGATATCCGTAAGTGATGGCGCGTTTATCCCAAAAACCAATTTCGTCTGTGTAAATTTTAGAGAAATCTAATGCGCCTTTTTCATTTACAAAAATATTTGGATGTGGGTAGTCCATGACAGAAGCCCTGTCATTGAAGCTAGATGCATAATTATGTTGTAAACCCAAGGTATGCCCAATTTCATGTGCAGAAAGTTGTCTTAACCTATGAATTGCAGCTTTGCGCATTTCCTCTGAAACTAGCTTGCCTGTTGTATAAGGGGATAACAAAGCAGCAAATATCAAATAATCCTGTCTCACTCTCAATGAGCCTAATGAAACTTGACCTTTGATAATTTCTCCCGTTCTAGGGTCTGCTACAGAAGCTCCATAACTCCATCCTCTGGTAGAACGGTGCACCCAATTGATCATATTGTAACGAATATCCATTGGATCTGCAGAGTCAGGAAGGATGTATAATTGGAATGCATTTTTATAGCCCGCAGCTTCAAAAGCCTGGTTCCACCATCTTCCACCTTCTAATAAAGCAGAACGAATTGGTTCAGGTGTGCCATTGTCTAAATAATAAATGATTGGCTTAACTGCTTCGCTGATTGCAGCAGTAGGATCTTTTTTCTCTAAACGATGTCTATTGATTACCATTTGCTGAATTGGTTCGCTTATGTCTGAACTGTAATCAAAATAACTTGTACCAAAAAAGCCACTTCGAATATCATATTTTCTTGGAGTATAATTATTGTCTGGTAATTCTACAAAGCTATGGTGCATCCTAACTGTGATCGCTTCTGGAGATGGTGTGACTGATTGCACTAATCTTCCAGCGTCTGATCCACCAACAAATGTCACTGTAGCTTCGAATTCTGCATTTTTAGGAAAATTCTTGGTGTTTTGAATATAAATAGCAGATCTATTTTCGTTGATTGTATAACTGCCTTGTCTTGCGCGCTTAATTCTGTCAACCACACCATGTGCATCTCTTAAAAAGAAGCTGGTGGCATCCACTAAAATTTTACTCATTGAGGGCTCAGTTGCGTTTACTTCTTCAGCTTCGATTGTAAAATTAAATAAGATAGATTGCGCAAAAGATTGTTCAACTGCTTTTTGTTCTCTTTTGTCATTGGTGACAGCTCGATAGTCTAAATTAGGCTGTGTTAAGAATATTTTTTTACCAACTCGATTAAAGTAGACAATTCTTGAATCTCCTAATTGACCTCTATCAAGCCCGATTTCATTGGATCCCAGTCCAGCAGGCAATGAGTTGACATATAAAAAAGGGGTATTCAATTTATCTACCACTAGATAGATTTTTCCATTGGCATTGTCCCAATAAAAATCATAAAATCCTTTTTTAAATTCCATATTTTTTGTCTTCTCAGCAATGGTACCAATTTGAGAAAAACCAAAAAATGGGATAACTAGCAATACAAGTATCTTGCGCATAGGTGTTTATTTTTGTTGACATAAAAAATCCCGCATAAAGCGGGATTTATATTAAGCTGTTTTGATTAAGCTGTTGGATTGTTGTCCGTACTTGGAGCTTCAAAAAGTGTAGGTGTAACTACAGGAGCTACTACAGGC
>Ga0208787_1000309_pt1 | contig 24259 bp, 17 predicted proteins | sample Wag4_2014_7_11_FD_187362 | JGI IMG/M metagenome (GOLD analysis project Ga0208787, IMG submission 187362) | Fresh water microbial communities from Ohio, USA - Utica-2 Time Series HT 2014_7_11 (SPAdes) (version 2) | ecosystem: Environmental > Aquatic > Freshwater > Water tank | place: USA: Ohio...
TCATAGTATTCACTACGTAATTAATAGCATCAAATGGAACTTGTATTAGCGTGCAGTCTTCTAGACATTCTACATTGACTAATGCCTTTAAATTATCTTCATAATTATATGGCGCATAGCCAGTAACGGTCATGTTTTCAGACCTGAAATTGTAAATTTTTATTTCACCTTTATTATTTTCAACATAATTTCTAATAATGCCCTTTGTAATAAAATATAGGCTATTTTGAACTTCGCCATACTTCATTATTAACTCTCCTTTAGAAAAATTTACTTGACTACATTTTTTATTAAAGGCAACTAATTCATCTTCTGTAAACTCTACATGTTTAGTAATAAATTTATTAAACATTTCAAAATGCGTAGGCATATTACTTTAATTTTTTAGATTACTTAGAATTCATTCTAAATTAATTTTATAAAGTAAATGAATTTTTTAGTAATTATTCTACTAAACAGAAAAATTATTATTTAGTTTAATGATATAGAAATTTTTCGAAAAAGAATAATGTTTAAAAAATTAATTTTAAACTGTTTAATTTCATTATTCCGTAGAAATTTTTCTACTCTTTTTTAAATTTGACAAATGAACTGGTGTAATACCTAAGTAAGAGGCAATTAAACGTTGAGGTACACGTTGATGAATATTTGGATATTCTAGTTCTAAAAGATCATATCTTTCAATGATAGACTTTGAATCTCTGTTAATAATATAATTAAGCATTTCAACTACATGCCCTTCTGCCATACCTCTTCCCAAGCGCTCCCCAGATTTTATATTCTCTATTACAAATTTAATGACTGAGAAAGGTATTTGTACCATTATACAATCTTCAATACACTGAACACAAACAAGCGCCTTTAGGTTATCTTTATAGTTATAGGCAGCATAACCTGTTATTTGCATACCTTCTGTTCTGAAATTATAAATTTTAGTCTCTCCGAAATCGGTTTCAATATAATTTTTAACAATACCCTTGGTGATAAAATATAAGTACTGATGTGCTTCACCCGCTTTCATAATTATATCCCCTTTTGAAAATTCAACTATCTTACATTTTTGATTAAATGCGGTTAATTCAGCTTCAGACATTTCAACATGTCTTGTAATGAAGCTATTAAGCATTTCAAAATGGTTAGTCATTTACTATAAGTTTTTGATTATTATATAAATTGAATTCTACGAAATATTTCTATGGGATGTAATATAAATATAATTCTACATATGTCAGATTTCTGTTGAGGAATTATGAGTGAAATTGTCTAAATTTAAAACAGTAAAGTCCTAGATTTGCAAAAATTAGTCAACCAGCCATAAATTATGCAGAAATATCTATTGTTATTTTTATCGGTAATTATTGTAAATACCAGCAGCGCTCAAAAAAAAGAAAGAAAAGGAGAATTCTATATTTCTTGGGGATATAATAAAGCTTACTATACACAATCTAATGTAACTATTAACCAACCTGAACTAAAAAATAATTTTACTTTTAAAAATACTTTATTGGTAGATAACCCAGGATGGGATAAAGGAATTTTCAACAAAGCATTAAGCATTCCACAGTACAATTATCGTTTTGGATATTTCTTTGACAAAAATAAAGACCTTGCATTTGAAATAAATTTCGATCATACCAAGGCCTTATTCAAAGACAATCAATTAATTCGTATGTCTGGTACTTTTAATGGGGCTAAGGTAGACTCAAGTTTTATTTTTACTAAGTCCGGTCAAGGGACTGCTGAAAACTATTACTACTTAAATAATGGTGCTAATTTTTTACTTTTCAATATTGTAAAACGCAAGCGATTCAAAAATATATCTAATGATATTATAGCTATAGATGGCTTAGCGAAAGCAGGAATTGGTCCCTTAATTCCCCATGTGGAAAATAAATTGTTTGGTCAAAAAAATGATATGGGATTTCAGTTCGGAGGTTGGAATACAGGACTTGAATATGCATTGAGAAGTACCTTTTATAAAAAATTATACCTTGAGTTCGCAGGTAAATTAGACTACGCTTATTATTACAACTTAGATGTTTACAAGGGCAATGCCAAACAAGGCTTTGGCACAATGGAATTTATTTTGAGTTTGGGCTTTACCTTACCAAGCGGACCAAAGATAAATAGCTCTAAATAAAAAAATTAAGCCGGTAAGGTTTTTTTGTACTTTAAGTACTCCTTTTTGGCATCTTTAATAAAGGCCTGTTCTGAACTAGCATGGGTTAACTTATAAGAAACCCTATTTTTGTCTATCGTTTTGCCCTTGATTTGATTGGGGTAATGTTCAATTGAAAATTTCATTAATTCCACAATTAAAGGAATAGTACTCATGCCCTTTTCAGTTAATGTATATATAAAAACTTTTTTATTAGTAGGGTGATTGTTCTTTTCAATAATACCATCTAGTAATAATTTTTTTAAACGATCGGCTAAAACCCTAGTAGCAATTTTTTCACGATTATCCATTAATTCTTTATAGGTACACTTTTTAAAAAAAAGCATATTTCTAATAATGATAAGTGACCACTTATCACCTAAGACATCCAAGCCAGTAGCTATGGCGCAGATGGATCGAAATTTAGTTTTAAGCATTGGGAGAATATTTTAACGAAGATAATTCAATAAACTGCTTAATCGTATTTTTGTGGAAGCGTTTATATGAATGGTTGCAGTTTAAAAATATAGGTATCAATTTTTTATACAATTTTATGACAATAGTCATAGCTTAAATAAGCTCTATAATAGATTATAATCTTTTAAGGCTGGGCATAAGTTGGTCTTAAGTTGTATCTTCCATCTTAATAAATGCAAAAAATAAAATAGAAAAATTCTTCGCCATGAAAACAAAAAATTATTTGCCCCTTTTAATTTTAACATTATTTTATAGCCTTTTAATAAGCTGTACATCTAGCACAGGTAGTCCAAAGGAGGGTTATATAGACGTAAAAGGCGGTAAGGTTTGGTACCGTATTAACGGCTCAGGCAATAAACCTGCACTTCTTTTACTACACGGAGGACCTGGCTCTTCTAGTTATGGCTTAGAAAATTTAAAGGAATTAAGCAAAGACCGCCCTATTATATTTATAGACCAGCTAGGCTGCGGTAGGTCTACAAGAATTACCGATACCTCTTTAATGACTATCGAAAATTATGTAGAACAACTTGAGGAAATTAGAACAGCTTTACAGCTTGAAAATTTTTACTTATACGGCCACTCTTGGGGCACGATGCTTGGCATAGATTATTATATTAAATATCCGAAGCATATAAAGTCAATTATTTTTAGCAGCCCTTTATTTAGCACAGAAATGTGGACCAAGGATGCAGATACATTAATTGCTTCCCTACCCGACTCTATTCAAACAAACATTAGAGTGAACGAAAAAAATAAAACCTATGATAACCCGGCTTATCAAGATGCAGTAACCCTTTATTATAAAAACTTTTTAAGAAGAACTGAAAGAACAAAAGGACAGGCCGATACGGCTAAATTATTTTCAGGTTCTAATGTATATGAATTTATGTGGGGGCCCAGCGAGTTCACAGCCACTGGGAATTTATTAAAGTATGACCGTTTAGCTTTTCTTGCTACCATTAAAGTGCCTACCTTATTAGTAGCCGGTGAATTTGATGAAGCAAGGCCAAGCACTATTCAACATTTTCAAACTATGATTCCTGGTTCAGAATTTAAGATGATTAAAAATGCAGGCCATGCCACTATGCATGATAATAAAGAAGAATACTTAGCAACACTAAAAGCTTTTTTAGAAAAAGTTGACAATAATTTGTCTAATAAATAATTAGCTAATTAATACTCTAAACCATTAAGAAATTAAATAGATTATCATGAATTTTCGAATAATTTTATTTTACATTTTTGCACTTACTATAAGTGTAAGTGCTAAAGCACAATCTAGCTCTACTGAATTTACCGTTATACCACTTGGTGTAAAAGGCGGTCTAGATGAAGCTAACCTCTCTTCCTATATGGTGGCTGCTAAAGGTTCTAGTAATTATATATGTTTGGATGCAGGTACCATTCATGCTGGTTTACAAAAAGCAGCAGCCAATAAATTATTTACAGCGTCTAGCGCTGAAGAAATTCAAAAAAATAATATCAAGGCTTATTTTATTTCACATGCACATTTAGATCATGTGGCTGGACTCATTTTAAATTCTCCTAATGATAGTCCAAAAAATATTTATGGCTTCAATGCTGTAATAGACATTTTAAAGAACAACTACTTTACAGCTAAAAGCTGGGCCAATTTTGGAAGTGAAGGAGATAAACCTATTTTAAATAAGTATACCTATAACTACTTAACGCCTGGTAAGGAAATTGAAATTCCTACTACCGAATTAAAGGTTACCCCCTATATACTCAGCCATGTAAACCCCTATGAAAGCAGTGCTTTTTTAGTACGTAATAATAATAGCTATTTATTATACCTAGGAGATACAGGTGCCGATGAAGTAGAAAAATCGAATCAATTAGAACAATTATGGAAGGCTATTGCAGATAAAGTAATGGCGCATACACTTAAAGCCATTTTTATTGAAGTGTCTTTTGATAATGCCATGCCGGATAAATCACTGTATGGTCACCTAACGCCCCGTTTATTAATGCAAGAAATGAAAGTACTAAATAAGTTTGCTAATGGACAGCTTCCAAAAGTACCAATTTATATTACCCATATCAAACCTTGCGCTAGCTGTGAAAGCTCCATCAAAAAAGAGATTACCCTATCCAATACCGAGGGGCTTACTATTAAATATGCTGAACAAGGCAAGCGCATTGACTTATTCTAATAGAGCATTCCTATCTGGAATAAGTTTGAATGATTAGCTTTAACTCAAACATGATTAGTTTTTATTTACCAAAAGCGAATATACATTGCCGCTACTAGTCCAAGTACAATAATGATCATTGCTAAATTGGCGTTGGTCAATTTATATTTAGTGTCGTCTTCTATTAAATCGTTTTCATGTTTTTGACCAGACTTATCTAATAAACTTACAAGTACAATGGTAATCATGGTAAAAGCAAATACTAATCCCATTTGAATTAAATAAGGAATTTCAAAACCACCATGTCCATTAGAATAAGCAGTATATAAAATAGTTTCAGTACCTACCCAGCCCACTATAAATTTATCAAACACAATAGAAAGTATTACTCCAACTATAATGCCTGTGATAGCGGCTTTTGAAGTTGCTTTTTTCCAAAAGAAACCTAATAAGAAAACCGGGAAAATAGCAGGTGAAATATAACCTGTATATTTTTGAATAAATTCAAAGCCCCCTTTTCCACCAATACCTAATGTATCATTCCAGTTAATTATAATGGCAATAATTAAAGAGATAATAATTATGACCCGTCCTGTTGTTACAGTTTTAGTATCAGAAGCCTCTCTATTAATATATTTTTTATAAATATCTAAAGAATAAATAGTAGAAATACTATTGGCCTTGCCTGCTAAAGAAGCTACTATAGCTGCTGTTAAAGCCGCCATGGATAAGCCTTTCAAGCCAATAGGTAAAAACCCTACTACCGAAGAATACGCATTGTCCTGATTCAAACTACCATTACTTAACATTTCTTGTTGCAATTCTCCATTTTGATGAAGTACATAAGCGGCTATACCTGGAAGTACTACAAGTACAGGCATTAATAATTTTAAAAAGGCTGCAAATAAAATGCCAGTTCTTGCTGTTTTTAAATCGGCCCCTAAGGCTCTTTGTGTAATGTATTGATTACAACCCCAATAATTTAAATTTGCTACCCACATACCTGCTGCCATCATAGCTAGTCCTGGTAAGCTTGAATAGTCGTCAATTTGTTTTTGTGTAGCGCCTACACCAGGTTTATCAAATATCATATTAAAATGATCTGGTGCTGCTTTTAATAAATGATTAAATCCAGCAATGGCATTACTACCATAACCAAATTTTTCACCCACTACCGTTAAAGCTATATAAGAAGTGATAAGCCCACCCACTGTTAATACTAATACTTGTATTACATCTGTGTAGCCAATCACCTTCATGCCTCCTAATGTAATAAACAAGGCAAATAGCGCAAGGCCTATCATGATTAAATGAAAGTGCGCACCACCTGTTAAATTATTAATAGCAATAGCACCTAAATATAAAATGGAAGTAAGGTTTACAAATATGTATAAGAACAACCAAAAGATAGCCATGATCATGGCCACTGTTTCGTTATACCTAGTTTTCAAAAACTGTGGCATGGTGTAAATTCTGTTTTTCAAATACACCGGCATAAAAAATACGGCCACTACGACTAATGAAACCGCTGCTAACCACTCATAGGCTGAGATTGCTAAACCTAATCTAAAACCATTCCCACTCATACCAATAAATTGTTCGGCAGATATATTAGAGGCAATTAGCGAAGCGCCAATGGCCCACCAGGTTAATTGACCTTCTGCCAAAAAAAAATCAGTTGAATTGGAAGTGGCCGATTGCTTGCGTTTATAGATCCAAAAGCCATAGCTGGCAATTATTAAAAAGTAGAGAATAAAAACAATGTAATCATAGCCTTGCAATACTTGAGTCATAGCAATTGGTTTTGGTCTTAAAATTAGGTCATTAACTTAAAAAGGCACCCTTTAAGAGTGCCTTTTTTTTCAGTACCAAAGCGCTCCATTCCAGTGCAGGGCAAGTTTCATGCTGTGTATTGATAGAAATCATAAATAGCTTAATTATCCTTAATTTTATAGCACAAGCATATACACTATGAACCCAGCCTTTAGTAAATTCAGTCGTTTAATTACCAACCCTATTTCCTTTCGATTTTTTTTATTTCAAAAATTGCCAGCTGCATTTTTTGCGGGTCTGAGAATACACTATTATGATGACCAAAAATGTGTAGTGCGTATTCGCTACTCTTGGTTTACTCAAAACCCTTTTAAATCTATTTATTTCGCGGTAGAAGCGATGGCCGCAGAATTGTGTTCGGGTATGTTGGCATTTGGACAGGTCTATAAGCGTAATCCAAAGATTAGCATGTTGGTCGTAAAGATGGAAGTAAATTTTATTAAAAAAGCAACCGGCACCGTGCTATTCACTTGTGAAGATGGCGCAGCTATTCAAACAGCCATTAATGATTCTATCGCAACTGGAGAAGGTAAAACTATTACATGTATGTCTAAAGCAAAAAACTCCGCTAACGAAGATGTTGCGGAGTTTTTGATCACTTGGAGTTTTAAAGCTAAAACGTCTTAGAACCATTTGGTTGATAGGCATATCTAAATGTGTAGTAACGTTGCTTAGATGATTTTTCTAAATCAGAAGCAGTTGCTGCTGGTGTTATGCCTCCTTTATAATAATTTAAAATTTCGATTTTTGCATATTTACCTGTTGCAGTTCTAATGACCAACACACGTCCTGCTTCTGGTGTAATTAACCTATTGAATTCATCATAAATAAACCAAGTTTGGCCTATTTGAGGAATTGCATATTGTGATGGTGATGCCTTGGAATTATCAGTTGCAAAATTTGAATCTGCAGGAATTGTTTTTAAAGCATCAAATAACCCTTTAAAAACAAAAGCGCCTCCAATACCTGGACCACTTGTGCCGCTGTTCACTAAAATTTTAGTCGATGAAAAAGCCACATCCCATTTAGTAGTCGCAGAATCTGCTTTAGTAACTATTTTATTGTCTACTAAACTGTAATAAGTAATTGAACCCGCATACTGTGGTCTTCCATTGACTAAGCCAGTCACGGTATCTGCCGGCAAGTCATTCACTGTGATGGCACTCACTGGAATAACAATTGTCTCTTCCTCTTTTCTACAAGCAACCAATGCTAATACTAAGCTAAAGAATAATGTAAATTTTGTTAAATTTTTTTTCATGATTTATTTATTTTTTATTTTTTTGTAATTGATACTTAACAGTTGTATAAAAAGTTCTTCCTGGTAAATTAGGCAGATTAGCGGCGTCGATATAATTGGTTATATTATCTATTCCTGCTTGAAGGCTTACGCCATTTTTGAATGATTTGCCAGCAGCACTGTTGACAGCAAGATAGCCACTAGCAAAGACATCACCATCATCAAAAACTTTATTACCGTTATTATTATTCACAGCCCACTTGCTTCTGTAAATAGCTCTTAGATTCATGTAATAACCCTTGGGGGAATTATAATTTAATTTTACTTGTAGTTTATGTTTACTTGTATTAGGCAACCCAACATACTCATTCAATTTCATGATCCTGCTATAGCCTTGGCTGTTTTTGGTATAGACTGTACTTGATTTAATGTCTGCGATCTGGTCTTTATCGCCTGTGCGTAAATACTGATACCCGCCACTAAGAGACCAATTTGAATTAATGGTATGTTGTCCTTCTAATTCAAATCCAGTCGTAAAGGCACGTCCAATATTTAAATAACTATAAATTTGAGCGCCTGAGATATAAGTACCTACTTGCTGTGTTTCTATTAAATTTTTGATATCATTTCTAAACAACTGTAGGGACAAAGCAGAACGGGTATTGATTTTCCAATCCCATGTAAAGTGAACACCATTAGAATATTCCGGCTTAAGTGCTTTCAATAAATAATAATTGGGAAATAAATTTCCGATTTGTCCTAGTGCCTCTAATTTAGCAATCACTTGTTGTGCTTGTGCAGAACCAAATACACTATAACTTCCCGCAGCTGCATTGGTAAAATCTAAAAACAATTGTCTAAAATCTGGTGCTTTAAAACCCTGGCCAACACTGAATCTAAATTGGTGTTGTGGATTTAATTTATACAACATGGATAGCTTAGGACTATAGGCAGAAGCAAATTGCCTGTTTTGATCAAATCTTAAACCTCCTATCAAAGTAAATTGCTCCGATGGCTTCCACTCCCATTGCGTAAATGCATATTGAATATCGTTTTGTTTTCTTAGTTTTTCACTATCGTAACGACTACTTTTCACCCCTTCCCAAACTGCACCAAGTCCAAAGACCGCTTGTATTTTTTTACTTAGATTCCAATCGGTCTGATTTTCTATACGCTTAAAATTATGATTCAATACATCTCTATAAGGCAGTCCGTTAATCGTTAATAAATTTTGAACAGCATCGTAAGTGGTTGTATAAGATCTTACACTTGTTTTTAAAGTTTTAGAAAAACGATGATTTAATGTAGCAGATGCATTTATATCCCTTATATTTTCTTTGCCAGTTGAATAAATAGTAACGCCATTATTAGCTACTGCAATTTCATTTTGAATTTGCTCATTAGTAAAACGTGTATTCAACAAAAAATTTGTTTTACTTGTTATATCCCATTTAATTTGTTGAGTGGTAGAATATCTATCTATCGGTGTGGTAACGCGACTATTACTATTGGGACGGATACTATATCCATTTGTATTATAACTATTCAGAAATCCTTGGTATTGAAAATTGCTAGTTTGTAATTTAGTTTCAAGATGCGCATCTACTGTATTATAACTGCCATACCTGAGTCCCATTGTCAGTGGCGCACCCATACTTGCGTCAGTAATAATATTGATTACCCCTGCCATGGCTTCGCTTCCATATAAACTGGAAGAAGGCCCTTTTACAATTTCAATTTTTTTAATATTCCCTAAAGCAATTCTATTTAAATCCAATACACCTGCAGTGCGTCCAACCAAGGGTTCTCCATTGATTAAAATAATAGTGTAGTCTGGGTTAAGCCCTTGTAATTGAATACCAGCGCCAAAACCACTAGTCAAGTTGATACCAGTTTGTTCTTTTAAGATATCTGTTAAACGCAAAGACCCATTTTGTTGGATTGTTTTTGCATTGATGATGGTAACAGGAACGGTAAGATTGTTTAATTTTCTCTCTGTTCTAGTAGCTGTAACTACAACACTGTCGCTATTGGCAAATAAAGTATCATTGACAAACTTTGCCTGGCCCCATAAGCATTGAGGAATAATAAAAAATAATAATAGTAAGGGCTTCTTAGACATCGAGCCGCAAAGCTCGAACTTTGAATACATCCATAGATATATTCGTGATAAAACTTAGTCTAAGAGTCGTGTAATTTTACAATTTTATGACAAATCAATTTTGCTCTAAAATACGCTCAATAGATTTTATTTCAGTGGCCTTAATAAAATATTCATAAAACCTTTTATCATCTTCCTTGCGCACACTACTTATAAGCTGTAATTCAGACTGTGTAATGAATTGATACTTTTCGTTAATAGCGTTAATCATATCGCTTCTTACTTTTTTCTGTAACCCCACATTTTTATCCTTGATGCCCAAGACATGATTAATATCATTAATTTCTACATTCAAGCTTTGTTTAGAATTTTTAAGTAATAAAGAAATTAAAGCTACTTCAGTTCCTACAAAGGCCTGATTGACCGATTTAGACTTTAAAATTTTAAGTTGCGACTGTTCTAATTTTTTACTAACACTTCTATTAAATAGCCAAATAGAAAAACCTAGCAGTGAAAATATAAAAACAATAAACACTATCACATAAATATAATTATCATCAAGCCCCCAAATAGCATAATTCACTATTTGAAATGAATCAGATGAGAGTTTTTTGGTAAAATAGGATTGATTCTCTGGACTAAAACTAAATATAGAATCTTTATATAAAAAAATATCTTGGCTATTCGCCCTTCTTATAAAAAACTGATTCAGTTCTGAATTATTAGATTTGTATATTTTATTCGAAATGAAATTTAAATAATATGCTTCATCTTGATTTAAATAAATATATCCACTATCCATGACAAAAAATGAATTGGTAATACTAGCTTGTTCTACTAATTTTTTGGCGCTCGCATGCATCGATCCTAATTTTATCCATTTTTTAGTGGCCAAGTCTAAGTAATAACTATCATATATATATTTTCCTGTGATACTTTCTGGGCCCACAATGCCTGCATTAACAATGGATTGAAAAGGTACATATACTCTACCTTCATTTTTTGAAAACCAATTATGCCCATTAGATATGATTTCATTATTAGCGGGTACAATATCCCATTCCTTGTCTAAAAAATTAAAAGCCCTTAAATGTCCATTTAATTTCCAAAAACCATAACCTCCATAACTATAAATACGTTTGTCCCAAACAAAATTGTTACTCGCTATATTGTAGTTAATATTAATGGTGTTATCAATTCGGCGAAAAGTATAAATAGTATCGGCTTTATCTTCTAAAGCATAAATAACCCCAGTTTGCGAAATAAATAAGTAAAGCATCTCTTTAGTCTTTATTAGCTCCTGTCCATTCATCTTAAAAATAGTCCCCTCTACAGGAATGATTTCATTTTGCTTGGATAGAAAAACCTTGCATTCAAGGTCTTGAAGACTAGTTATCTTATTTAAAAAAGGATTATTAGTTATTGTAAATTGTTCTGGGAGCTGAATGATAGTTGCATTAGCCCTTAGAAAAAAGACTAAGGAGAGAAAAATTGTAAATAATATATATTTTGCGTAATTCATTGATTATCAATTAAAAATTAGGTAAATTACTTATTTATTATATTAGTTCTATAACCTAAATATAGGAAATAACCTATTACGAAACTTAATAGGTAACTCAATCCTATAATAAATTTCTTCAAATTGTATTCTTTTGATAAGCTTTTGGGGGAAAGCTATGGATTTTATAAGGGAGCCGTGAAAATGGCTCCCTTTTTTTGCACATTCTAAATTAAAAGCTAGGCTTTGTTCCAGACCTTATAAAACAACCTACTTCTGCTACCCTGTATTTGGTAACAATTTGGTAATATATGCCTGAACCCCTTTTGAAGCCAAAAGGGGACTTTTGTAAAGCATTATTCAAACCTATAAAACGCTTATTATGGACTTCAATTCAATCATGAAAATTTTCTTGCCAAAGGATAGAGTTTTCTTTCAATTATTCGAAGAAGTAGCTGAACATGTTTATGAAATGGGCATCAAATTAAAAGAAATGGTCAACGAACCAGATGCCGACATTAGAGCCAATATTTTAGCACAGATTGAAAACTTAGAACATAAGAATGATGATTTAACGCATTCTATTTTTACTGAATTAGGTAGAAATTTTATTACCCCTTTTGATAGAGAAGACATTCACTATTTAGCTTCTTCCCTAGATGATATTGCAGACTATATATATGCATCTGCTAAAAAAATTAATTTTTATAAAGTAAACCCTAACGATACAGGTATACATAAATTAGCAGAATTAATTTTACAAGGTACATTAGAAACTAAAAAAGTAGTCTTGGGGCTTCGTAATATGAATAATATTAAGGAAATGACTGAAGCTATGATTAAAGTAAATAGTATAGAAAATCAGGCAGATGATATTTTTGACATGAGTATTGAAAGACTATTCGAACAAGAAAACGATTTTAAAGAAGTAATTAAGAAAAGAGAAATATATCAAGTACTTGAAATTGCCACTGATAAAATTGAAGATGTTTCCAATGTAGTTGAATCTATTATTATCAAGTACGCTTAATTTATTCCTTAATTTATTCAAGATGACTTTATTAATTATCATTATAGCACTTGCGCTAATATTTGACTATATCAATGGATTTCATGATGCAGCGAATTCTATTGCTACAGTGGTTTCTACCAAGGTGTTAACACCTTTTCAAGCAGTATTATGGGCGGCCTTATTCAATTCAGTAGCTTTCTGGATTTTTAAAGACCACGCAGTTGCCAACTCCATTAGTAAAACCGTCTACAAAGACTTTATTACTTTGCCTGTTATTTTTTCAGGTTTAATGGCAGCCATATTCTGGAACTTACTTACTTGGTGGTATGGCATTCCCTCTTCTTCTTCACATACTTTAATTGGAGGTTTTGCAGGTGCAGCCATTGCGCATGCACTTATGATTAAAGGAATCGATTATTCTTGGGCTAAGATAGTAGACAGCGATACTATCATAAAAACAATTTTATTTATATTCTTAGCGCCTATAATAGGTATCGTCATATCTATTTTTATATCCGTCGTAACCATTATGCGTAATTTATGGTGGCGCTTTGCTATAATAATTATTGCCACCGTTGGTACCTTGATAATGTTTGACATGTTTGAGGATACTAAAATTAAAGAAAACGTTCAAAAGTTTTATAGCATAGATAAATACCAAAAAGAAATAGCAACTATTAAAGGCGACCTTAAAAATAATCAAGGTGATACTGAATTGCTAGCTGCCTTAGAATCAAATGAAGGAAAATTAGAAAAGGCTAACAATACTTACAAACTTTTAGTACCTTATTTATCTGATTTTGATAATTCTTCTGCAACTAAAATTGCAAGTATTGCAAAAGATAGCGGCTGGTTAAAAACAGTGGCCGTTAGTAAATTGAAAGATGAAGTTAGAAACGCTAACGATTTTTTAGTAGTAGAAGCAAAATCGGCAGAAGATAAAGATGCAAAAGCAATTTATGCTATTGCAAAAGTTAAAACTGAAGAATATAAAGAGCCTTTAAAATTATACTTAGAAGGTAATATTAGTCTGGACTCGGCTTTAACAATTGTAAATAGTATTTACCCTATTGCCGATAAAAATATAGAAAAGGTAAAAGCAAAAATAACCAAATTTAATATTGAAAAAACTTTTGGAAGTGAAATTGACAAAGCAGATAATTCAGTAATTGTATACGGTATCATTGGTGCTTCTATTTTATTTATGATCATTTATCTGTATGTTGAGAAAATAAAAACGCCAACATCTCGTTCCGTTGCTTATATGTTTAAAAAGTTGCAATTGTTTAGTTCTGCAGCCTTCAGTATTGGACATGGTGGTAATGATGCACAAAAAGTAATGGGTATTATTGGTGCTGCATTAATTGCCAGTGGAAGTATGCAAGACTTTAGTCAACTACCAGATTGGGTTCCAGTTTCTTGTTATTTAGCCATTGGTTTGGGTACCATGAGTGGTGGTTGGAAAATTATAAAAACAATGGGATCTAAAATTACCAAGGTAACACCACTTGAAGGTGTGGCCGCTGAAACAGCAGGTGCATTTACTTTATTTTTTACAGGTCAAATGGGTATTCCTGTTTCCACTACACATACCATTACAGGATCAATTATAGGCGTAGGTGCTACTAAACGTTTAAGTGCCGTAAGATGGGGCGTAACCACCAACTTATTATGGGCATGGGTTTTAACCATTCCGGTAAGTGGCGTGCTAGCAGCTATTACCTATTTTATTGTTCATTTCTTTACTAAATAGATATTTATAATAATTAGAATGAGTAATTATTATTTTTATACATTCTTTTAAAATATTGCCACAAAAAAGCCCCGATCAATCGGGGCTTTTTTTATAATTAGAATGAGTAATTATTAGAACGACTGATGATAATTTTTTATTTTTTTTGTTTTGCAAAAACTATTTCGGTTGTATAACATGAATTTTAGTTTGTCTTCCATCGATATAGTCAAATCTCGTTCCACTAAAATAGCCATTCTGCTCTAATGCTACTTTCACTGGCTTGTCCCAACCTGCTAATGTATGCGTTGCATTTAATTCAATAGAGTAACAGGTCTTGGCTTTCATCGTGTAATCGCCAGAACCTGGTACACCATTTTGGAAATCCCACATACCAATGGTAGTGCCTGCTGCGTGGCCATGAAACCCAATAGGATGCGTGTATATACTTGGATTAATGCCAGCCGCCTTGGCATTGGTTAAGGCTTGCTTTAAAATTTCATTACCCGATTTGCCCACTGCAAATTCATTGGTTAGAAAATCTTGTAATTGATTTGTTTTCGCAAATGCAGCTTCTAATGCAGCAGGTACTTCTTTTTCTGTAGGCAGTAAAACATAGGCATGCTCTTGTACATCTGAATTTAATCTTAAATAAGTAATTCCAAAATCAACGTGTAAAAAATCGCCTGGTCTAATGACATCATCATTTTCATTGCTTGCTCTTCTTTGAATTTCTATAGAAGGTTGAAACCATGTAATAAGACCATTATCACTTAATTTTTGTCTAAACCACCAAACTAAGTCCTGCGTTGTGGTAACATTAGGCTTTACCACTTTATTACTAAAACCTTCCTTAATAATAGCATGCGTAATGTTTAATATGCTTGGATATAATTGCATTTCTTTTTCTGTTCTAGTTTCTAACCAACTTACTCCTAGAGGTTCTGCCGAAACTACCTTCGCTTGCTCACTTGCAGTTAAGCTTTGCATGAATTCTAGATACTCTGTATGATCTAAACCATCGGCATGTCCATAATCGGCCGATGTATTAATGGCAATTTTATTTGGATTTAGCTTTCTCAATAAAGAAGTCAAGGCATCCCATTGATTTGGCAAAGCCGCAACATCCCAAGCAGCAGCAATCTCTGTACCCACTGGATACCTTGCTATTGCATACTTTTCAGTAGTATTTTTTTCCTTGTTTCTATAAAAAACCAATATGGTTCTGCGACGCGCTGCTATCCACTCTGCGGGTAGCATGGTTCTTAAAATAGGGTCTTCATTATACTCTCTTGTTATAATTACCCAGCAATCCATATTGGCACGATCCATTAAAGTGGGTAGTAAATTATTAAAACGGTCCTTTAATAATTCATTGACAATACTTGCTTGCTCTCGTACTGTTTTCACTTGGGCAGTGGCAGTTATAAAAGGGGCGCCTACTAATAAATGTAATGTGAGTAGGAATAGAATTTTACGCATCGGATAAATTTGAATTATGATAAAATAGGTTCAACGAAAAACTGAATAACTAAATTAACTACTAAATTTGCAAATATGGTTTTTTTAAGAAAATTTATGCTGGGTATTTTAGTTTTTGCTGTGGCCACTGCAGCTGGACAAGATACAAGCTATACCCAATTGACCACTATTGTAGTATCAGCCAACAAGTTGAAAGAGAAAAGAATAGAATCGCCTGTGGCCATTTCCATACTATCTCCCAAAACTGTTGATGAAGCGAAAGCGCAAAGAATTGATTTTCTATTGAATAAAGTAAGTGGTGTATATATGCCCACTATTGGTAATGAACAACATATGATGTCCATTAGACAACCTATTTCATTAAAAGGTCTTTATTTATATTTAGAAGATGGCATGCCCATTAGAACCAGTGGCTTATTTAGCAGCAATGCCCTTATTGAAATGAATAGCAGCAATATTCATAGTATTGAAATTATTAAAGGCCCCGCCTCGGCCCTCTATGGTGCGGAAGCCATCGGAGGCGTGGTGAATATATTAACTACCCCCGTTCCTAGTAAAGCCGAAGCTTTTATAAGTACGCAAATAACGAATACAGGATTTAAAAAATTGGATTTAAGTTGGGGCGCTCCCACCAAAACAGGTGGTTGGATGATGAGTACTGCTTGGACGGATCAAAAAAATGGTATTACCGAGTACAGCGATTTTAATAAAAAAGCCTTGAGTGTTAAAAGAACTTTTAAAGTCAACGAAAAATTAAAGGGATACCAAAACCTTCAATACATTAATTACTATACACAAATGACAGGCTCCTTAGATAGTATTAAATTTTTTCAGAAAAATTTTAGCTCACAGCAAAGCTTCACTTTTAGAAAAATTGATGCCTTAAGGTTTCGACAAAACCTAGACTATAACTGGAATACGCATTCAAACACGACCTTCAATTTTATGTATCGAAACAATACCATGGACCAAAATCCTGCGTATTTAATAGCCTCTACGGCTAATCCTACTAAATTTAAAGGCCAGGTAAATAGTAACCATTTCGATGCCTATGTATTAGACCTTCAACATATATGGAGCATTCCACGGCTAAGTAGTAAAATAATGTTGGGTGGTTATTGGGATATAACCCATCAAAATTTAATAGCGAACTATATAGATATTGTAAAAGATACCAGCATTGGCAAATTCACAAAATATACTTACCCTAGCAGGGATTCACTTATTACCCATTACAATACTCAAATTAGTAATAAAGCTTTTTACTTTAATTATATCGCCAATTTGAATAAAGCTATTCGTTTGAACATGACCATGCGCTATGATAATTTTGAATATCTTTTTAATAACCTGCTTCCCATTGGAACGCCTTCTGCCAATAATAATTTTACACAGTTCACACCTAAATTAGGGCTTACTTATAACCAAAGAAAATGGGGTGGTTATTTTAATTATAGCAAAGGTTTTGTACCTCCTCAAATAACCGAGATATACAATGCCATTAGAGTGCCTTATTTATTACCTCAAAATTTTTCTAATATAGAAATAGGTTCATGGTATCAAAATAAAAAACTAAGCGCTGAAATTTCTATTTATTCTTTACAAGGCAAGAACGAAATTATTTCAGTAAGACAAACCGATGGCGTAAACTTAAATCAAAACTCGGGTGCTACAAGCCATATTGGTATTGAATATCAGGTACGCTACCAATTAGCACCTTCTATGGATATTAGCCTTAATGGTACTAATACACGTCATAAATATTTAAATACCAGTATCAAAGGCGTAGATGTAAGTGGTAATGAAATGAATGCCGCACCTAACTTGTTCAATAATGTATCATTTAATTGGAAGCCTACTAAACTATTACGTAGTTCACTTGAATGGATACACCAGTCGGCTTATTATATGGATGAAACCAATACCACTCGTTACCCTGGATTTAATTTATTGAATGCCAGATTCGGACTTCAATTGAAGAAATCGGAAGTTTGGTTGAATGTATTAAACCTTACCAATACTTATTATTCCACTATGGCTACCAAAAACTTTAGTGTAAAAGGAAGCAGCGCTTACTCTTATTATTTAGGAGAACCAAGAGCTATCACCATTGGTTGGAGGTGGTATATTTATTGATTAATTCTAATTCTCATACCTCCCATTCCACCACCTCTTTGCATGTCTTCCATAATTTTTTTCATGCTCTCTGCAAATTGAGCACGATTCATTTTATCTCCTTTAGTAGGTTGCTTTAATTCTTTAGCAGCATATTTAGCTGTAAACTCAGTGGCAGTAATAACGTTACCTCCATTATCACTATCTACTTCTAAGATAGCGCCTGGCAAACCCGCATAAGCGTCAGGACCCACTGATACAGGAATAGACTCTGTATACCAAACTACTAATTCAATTTCTTTTGGTTTTACAGGAGCAGTTGTATCTGCGTTGCTTCTATTTCTTCCACCACCAATTCGCATACTCATTTGTTGAGGGGCAATCATTGTAGTAGCTTTTTTACAAACAAACTTTGCGATGGTTTTAGTTTCTTCCGATAATTTCCACTTATTAGGTTTTAATGAATCAACAATTAAAAATTCTTTCTCAAATAAAGAACGAGATTCATATTGCATTTGATTAGGGATATCGGTATAGGTTGCAGTTTCTGGCATTCTAAAATTAAAACGCATACCACCTCCACCACCGCCGTTATTAGCGAATGGGTCTGGCGCTTCTTCCTCTACTATGGTTTTAAACATACTTGCCTGCTCGTTAAATAAAAGTTCAAACTTATCTGTTCTAAACTCAGGAATACGAGCCCTCATTTCAGGATCGGTAATCATTTTATGCATGTTTACTTTTCTTTCAAAAATGAGCTTGCCTTCTTTTACTTGAGCAAAAGAATTGGTAATGGCTACTAGGGCCAATGTTAGTAATAAGAATATTTTACGCATACTGTTTATTTTAAAAATTTGTATTTTAATAGTATTTACTAAAGATAATTAATTCATACGAATCATCACATTTCTAGGACCACCTCCACCTAAGCCCGACTTTTGTAAACTATATACAAAGCTTACTAAGAAGTACTGGTTAATTACATTATACTGTTGGTCAACAATTTGATTCTGCGAAACGTTTCTGCTAATACCCGCATTTTTATTCAATAAGTCAAAGGCGCTTACTCTTAATTCTGCTTTTTTATTCTTCATAAAAAACTTAGAGAAGCTGGCATTCCAAATAGGAATAGAATTATTAAAGCCGGCCGCTCTTCCCGAGTTAATGGTATAGGTGAAGCTTTGATTGAGTAAAAAGTTTTTAGGTAGGTAATTATTCATCTCAGCACTATACACCCTTGTTAAAAAGTTGGTATTTAAACCTGCGTTAATGGCATTATTGGTTTTGCTATAAGAATATCTAGTAGAAAAATCTATATCAATAACTTCGTCTAATTGAAAGTTATATGATAAAGAGGGTCCCAATGATTTAGTAACAATGGTATTTATTAAGGAATTTACATAAGATATATTATTACTTACCCCTCCATTTACTCCAAAATTAACTCTTGAATATAATTTCTTTAATCCAAAACCATAGTTCACACTACCATTCACACGATAAGCACCATTCACGTTCACAGGCTTTGATAAAATAACTCTAGTTGGCAATACACTATCATAGTTCACAATAGTATTATTGGTAGAAGTGGCGTTCAAGTTTGCAAAGAAATTACGCCCTGATATAATTTTAGAAGAGAAGAAACGCATATTTAAATTATGTACATAACTTCTTTTTAAATCGGGATTACCAATAGTTTGTCTATTGATATTACTTTGATCTAATACAGGTTGTAACTGCGTCAAGGAAGGTTGATTGGTAGAAGTACGGTAATTAATATTCAAGTTCTTCGTTTGAGAGAAATTATATTGATACGTAGCAGTTGGCAAGATGTCCTTAAAATCTTGATTCAATTTTGTTTTCGCACTAATATTCTCTCCAACTAATAAGGCCTTTTGCAAACTAAAACCTGTAGAGAAATTATACTTTTTTTGATTGGTTCTAAAATTCAAGCCACCTCCACTATAGGTATACTCGCTATTAAATTCGTTGGTAAGCCTAGTATTTAATTGATCATAGGCATCCGTTGCTAAGTTCTTATCATATACCTTTCTGCTTGTCTTACCAATACTTTGACTTAAATACGCATTGAATTCAAGTAATGATTTTTTACCCAAGGGCTCTGTATATACTACATTGGCTGAATAGCTAAGGGTATTGCCTTTTCTAATATTTTGTTGGTCTAAGATGGAGTCTTTTAACAAGACGCCGCCAGTTCCGTAAATGAATTGATCGGTAAATTGAGTTCCTTTCGCATTAGACTCGTTATAACTATTGGTAATGGTAGAAGAAATGGTACGACCCTTTTTTGCAAACTTTTTTCTTAATAATAAATTACTAGCCGCATTACTTGCATCTGTTACACTAGTAGATGCTGAACGGTTAGCATTGGTTTTAGTTTTAAAAGCGTCTGGTAAAAAAGTTTCAGTAGTATCATAAGACTCAGAAATCCCATGTTGCCTACCTATACTAGGTGTAAATTTATAAGAGAAGGTTTCTGAAACTGTTTGTTCAATAGTGCTACCATAGTTTTGTTGTTGGTTTCTAGTAACAGATCTTGAATTAGAGGTTCTGTTAAATAAATTACCTGGCGTTAAATTTTGTGTAAATGAATTACTGTTATTATTACGCTCTACATCATTCAATGAAAAATTAGCATTGAAATTTGTTTTCTTATTATTAAATAAATTAGAATAATTACCGCCACCAGAATACGTGGTCGCCACCCCTTGTGCATTGTTATCAGTTCCACCGCCGCCGCCAAAATTAAGCACTATCCCTGCACCGCCACCTGGTCTTCCACCACCGCCGCCAGAAAAATTAGCAATGTCTCTACTCGAAAACCCTTGTCTATTGGTATTATTAGCCGTTCCTATTAAGGAATATTGTTCGTCATTATTTAATCTATTCCAATTACCTTGTCCATCATACCTACTGGGTGTGCCTGCGCCTCCTGTTAATTTTCCAAAATTGGATTGGTTTCTGTCTTTCTTTACTTTTAAATTTATTGCCGTCTCTTCTGTTCCATCATCAATACCTGTAAACATGGCTTGATCCGATTTACGATCATAGACTTGTATTTTATCAATCGCATCTGCAGGTAAATTCCTAGTGGCCATTTTAGGGTCTCCTGTAAAAAATTCTTTGCCATTCACAAATACCTTGGTCACTGTTTTTCCATTCACCGTAATACCACCCGATTTATCTACTTCAATACCTGGCATTTTTTTTAATAAATCTTCTACTACTGCATTCGGTGGTGTTTTAAAATTTTCTGCATTGAATTCTATAGAGTCTCCATTAATAACGACTGGGGGCCTGCGAGCAGTAACAGTAACTGTTGACATTTTACTAGCATCTTCTAAATAAATATTATTAAGATTTAATACAGGAGTACTGCCAGTTTTAAAAGCAAACCATTGTTGTTGATAGCCTACATAAGAAATAGACAATAAATATTTTCCAGCAGGGACATTCTTAATATTGAAAAACCCATCCTCATTGCTTCTAGTAAAACTGACTAAAGAAGAGTCCTGTGAGCGTACTAAAGAAATAGTAGCATAAGGCAGGGCTCTTTTAGCAGCACTATCCATAATCGTACCCTCAATTTGAATATTTTGAGCAAAAGATACATAACTCATTAATAATAAGCTTTTTAGAATAAGAAGCCTTAGCAGACTGGTTTTTTTCATATTTGTAAAATTACGATTTCATTCGTAATTAGGTCAATTTTAGAGCCATTTTGCTTGGTTTTTATATAAAAACCGGCATTTATTGATAAACGGCAATTCAAAGGCAATTTTGGCGTGTATTTTTTCACCTATTTAGCTAACTTTCAAAAAAATTACCAATGAGAAAATATACAATTACCTGCATTTTGACTTGGATGCTTTTAATGCTGTTTGGTTTAACCAAGAGCTATGCACAAACAAAAACAAATGCTGTAAAAGACAGCACTAATTTTACAAGCTATAAAGGCATGCCCTTAAAAGCAACACGAGCTATTGCTATGAAAACCAGTGAAGGCACTTGGACCTCTTTAGCTATTAGCCCAGATGGAAAAACTATATTGTTTGATTTAATGGGAGATATTTATAGCATGCCCGTAGAAGGTGGTAAAGCAACAGCGATCACCAAGGGAATGGCTTATGATAATCATCCTAGCTATAGTCCAGATGGAAAAAGAATTTTATTTATTTCCGATAGAGGCGGTGCAGAAAATTTATGGTATATCGATATTGCTAAAAAAGATACCATTGCATTAACAGAAGATCAAAATCAAAATTTTCCAGGCGCTGTGTATACACCCGATGGTAATTATATAGTGTATACTAAAGGTAGAAGAAATACAAAATTGTATTTAATGCATAAAAATGGAGGCGCGGGTACTTCTTTAATTTCTTTACCAGCAAATTTAAAAACAATTGACCCTGCAGTAAGTGCAGATGGAAGATATATTTATTATTCTGCAAGAATGGGTGCTTGGAACTACAATGCCATGTTGCCTCAATATAGTATTGGAGTGTATGATAGAGATAAAGGAACCACGCGTACTATTGCTTCTAGATATGGTTCTGCTTTCACGCCGGTACTTTCTAAAGATGGTAAATGGATGGTATACGGAACAAGATTTGAAGATAAAACAGGACTAGTGAAACGTAATTTAAACACAGGTGAAGAAACATGGTTGGCCTACCCTGTACAAAGAGATGATCAAGAATCGATTGCGGTATTAGGCGTATTACCTACAATGACTTTCACACCTGATAGCAAAAATTTATTAGCTTCTTATGGCGGAAAAATTCATAGCATTGATATTGAAACCGCTGCACAAAAAGAAATTAGCTATACAGTAGAGGCAAGTATTGAAATGGGACCAGAAGTACTTTTCAAATACCCTATTAAAGATACTAGTGCTGCACAAGCCACTCAAATTAGAGATGCAGTTCCTTCGCCTGATGGAAAAAAATTAGCCTTTACAGTATTGAATAAATTATATGTAATGGACTATCCGAATGGAACGCCTAAAAAATTAACTAAAAATAATTTTACAGAAGCGCAACCTATTTGGAATGCTAATGGTAAGACCATTTATTTTGCAACTTGGTCTGAAAAAGGAGGAAGTATTAGAAGTATAGATCTTGCTTCAGCTACTGAGACAACACTTACTAAAGAAAATGCTTTATACCAAGGCCTTGCCATCAATCCAGCAGGGAATAGACTTGTATTTAACAGAACTTCTGTTCAAAAATTTAAAGACTCAAAAGACCCTACTTATAACGATGATGAAGATGAACTATGTTGGTTAGATTTAAATAATGGAAGTGTACATGTTATTGATAAATCCAATGGACGCGGCAATGCTCATTTTGTAAATGGAGAAGACCGTATTTATTTAAATAAATATGGAAAATTAACTTCTATACAATGGGATGGTGGAGATGAAAAAGAAATTGTAAAAATTACGGGCATTACTACCTATGGTAGCATTCCGCAACACAAAGGAAAACCTGTTGCGGATATTTTAGATTTAGATGAAAACGATGAAGATGCCGCTAAAGAAAATAATCCTGCTTCAAGTGCGAATACTATTTTAATGTCTCCTTTAGGTAAAGCCGCTATTGCACAAGTGAATAATAATATTTACTATATCACTATTCCACAAGCTGGAAAATTAGTAGAGATTTCTGTAGCAGATGCTAAGAGTGCCGCCTTCCCTAGTAAACTCTTAACAGAGATGGGTGGCGAGTTCCCAAGCTGGGAAGCCAATGGTAAAGTTATACACTATAGCTTAGGCGCTGCACATTTTACATATGATATAGACGCTTCTTATGCATTTGATGATAGTTTAGCCATGGCTAAAAAAGCAGAAGCTGCCATTAAAAAAGATACTACTGTTAAAGACAGTACTAAAAAAGTAGATGTAGCGAAGAAAGCTGAAAAGAAAGAAGATCCTAAATACAAGGCTACTGAAAATTGGGTGAAAGTATTTTATGAAAAAGATATGCCTAATACCTACATACTATTAACCAATGCAAGAATTATTACCATGAAAGGTGATGAAGTCATTAGCAGAGGAGATATTTATATTGTGAATAATCGTATTAAAGCTATTGGCAAATCGGGTAGTTTAAAAGTAGCCAGTGGAACACAGAGAGTGAATGTATCTGGCAAAACAATTGTTCCTGGTTTTATAGATACACATGCTCATATGTGGCCAAGCTGGGGCATTCATAAAACACAGGCTTGGGTGTATGCAGCTAACCTAGCCTATGGTGTGACTACCACACGTGATCCTCAAACAGCCACCACCGATGTATTAACTTATAGCGATATGGTAGATGCAGGTATGATGGTAGGACCAAGAGTATATTCAACAGGACCTGGTGTAGGTTATTGGTCATACAACTTAAAAGATTCAGCGCAGGCAGAATCGGTATTAAGTCAGTACA
>Ga0208787_1000311_pt1 | contig 24217 bp, 22 predicted proteins | sample Wag4_2014_7_11_FD_187362 | JGI IMG/M metagenome (GOLD analysis project Ga0208787, IMG submission 187362) | Fresh water microbial communities from Ohio, USA - Utica-2 Time Series HT 2014_7_11 (SPAdes) (version 2) | ecosystem: Environmental > Aquatic > Freshwater > Water tank | place: USA: Ohio...
AAGATTAAAACGATTGGAGATGCGTTTATGTGTGCTGGCGGCTTGCCGAAACCCAATGATACGCACGCAAAAGATGCCGTTCGTGCAGCAATAGAAATTGCGGAGTGGCTAAAAAACAGGACAGAAAGCATGCCAAACGCACTATTTAGAGAGATGCGTATTGGAATTCATACCGGTCCTGTCGTGGCTGGAGTAGTAGGAAAGCATAAGTTTGCCTACGATATTTGGGGAGACGCGGTAAATTTGGCTGCGCGACTAGAGGAACATGGGGTTCCGGGCAAGGTAAATATTTCACAAGCAACGTATGAGGCCATTAAAGATACGTTTAACTGTATTCCGAGGGGACTGAAAGAGGTACACAATAAGGGCCTAGTAAGTATGTATTTTGTTGAGTCTATTAAAAAAATAGAGAATGAGTAAAAAGGAGGGGACGAATATCCCAACAGCATTTTTTAGCCAAGAAGAAATAGAAAGATTTCAGTCACTTGAAGGAAGTATATTAACGGATGTTAATTATTTTATTTGGATTAACCCAAACAATAACCAGCAAAAATTCCTGTATTGCGTAGAGCTGCTGTTCAATGAGGATAATCCATTACTTTTAATCGCCGATGAAGACGAAGAGTTTATCAGAATGATAAGTATAGCTGATTTTGTGGCGAAAGCAGCAATGCTCAGAGAGCAAAGTGGCGGGGTCGCAGTTATTCAGCAGGCCAATCCAAGCACTATTGAACCATGGAATGCTGTTGTTGGGTCATTATTACTTGGTATTAGATTGACGGCAGGGGAAAGAGGGCTTTACACTAACGATGTACTTTTGTTAGAATTTGTCAGTAAGGGGGTAATTATTGCCGCGAATGACAGAGGAGGGTTGTTTGTTACAACACAATAATTTGGATGGCAAAATCATTAGGAGTTATACAATCTGTAGATTTATCATAAAATTGCGCTTTCTTAATATTATCAAATGGCAATGTGGAAATCCTGTGTAACGGTTATCAGAGTGATTATCATTATATCATGTCCGTTCTTTTATTTACAAGCGCAGGATACAAAGGCCTTTTTTATAATTGATCAGCAGCCAATTAACGCTGGTGATACCTTCATATTAAACCTTCATGTTACCGGGGTGATAGATACGCCTAGCGAGATTGATTTTTCTCCATGGGGCAAGTGGCTTTTTCAAGAAGATATTTTAAGTAAATCGGGTTGGGAGAAAAAGGGGAATCAATGGGTACAGCGAATAGCCGCCATTGCATTTGACAGTTTGGATGTTGTACTTCCTTCTCTAGAAATAATTGGACCGAATAAGCAGATTATCCAAACATCACCGATACAATTAAATGTGGTTCCAATGGTGTTAAAACCAGAGACCGTACTGGAAGCCCCTAGGGAGATAAGGAAGGAATTGTTTTCTTGGTCGGACGGTTTGATTGTTTTGCTTGTTTTTGCTACTTTGGGAGGAGTAATTTGGTTTTTATTACATAGACGGAAAAAAATACCAATGGAGGTAGTTCATGAACATTTACGCCCTATAGTACCATCAATTGAAGAAGAAACAATGATAAGACTTCATGCTTTAGCGGAACAAAACTTGTGGGAAAAGGGTGAGATCAAGACGTTTTATATCGAGTTAAGCCAAATTATTAAGGGATATCTGGAACGTAAATATGAAATTCCAGCGTTGGAATCTACCACTCAAGAAATTGAAGTCCTCTTAAGAGGTGTTCAGATGGAGGAAGGGTTTATACAACAGTATAAAGTAGCACTTTCGGAAGCAGACTTGGCTAAATATGCGCAGGTAATTAACTCAACGCGTGATTATCGACAGCTGTTGAATGATGTAGGACGTACCATCTTTCCAACTTTGAATAAGGAGCTACTATGATTTTTGCAGAACCATATTGGTTACTATTATTGTTACTATTACCAATTTTGATCTATCAGTACAGGATATCTGATCAGAACCGGCATCTTTCACTGATTGTTTCTAGAGGTAGTATTTTTTCCAGTGCAAAAACATGGGTGGTGTATGCTCGCCAGTGGCTCCAATGGATAAGATGGATTGTATTGATACTGGTTATCATTGCGATGGCCCGTCCGCAATTTGTTTGGAGTGAAGAGCAGTTTTATCAGAATGGGATTGATTTAATGCTAGTTGTGGATGTTTCTCCAAGTATGTTATCTAAAGATTTGTTTCCTGATAGATTATCTGCTGTTAAGGAGATATCCAATAAGCTGGTACATTCTCGAAAGCAGGATCGTATTGGGCTAACTATATTTGCTGGAGGAGCATTTAATCAATGCCCACTTACATCCGATCATAGAATATTAAGTGCGCTAATAAATAATATACAAGTAGGACGTTTACCAGAAGGTTCGGCAATTGGTACGGGGTTAGCCACTGCGATAAACCACATGAAGGATAGTACTAGCGTAAGCAAGGCAATTATATTGATAAGTGATGGGGCGCAAAACACAGGCGAGATTGGACCTATTGAAGCAGCATCTATTGCTCGAGCCTTAGGTATTCGGGTATATGTTGTAGGTGTAGGAAAAAGTGGTTTAATAGAGGCACCAAGCTTTCGTAAAGGAGATGGTACGTATGCTTTTGGAGTAAGACAGATGGTGGTAGATACAATAGGTCTTTCTTCCGTTGCTAACGTTGGAGGGGGGCGGTTGTACTGGGCTGAGTCTGCTGGAGATTTACAAACTATTTTGAAGGATATTGATCGACTAGAAACAAGTGAGCTTAAGGTGACTGCTGTTCGGCAGGTTACGGATTTATTTTTTTGGTTTATAAATGCTGCGTTAAGTCTACTGCTCTTAGAGTTGTTACTTAGGTGGGGGCCACTACGAGTAATTACTGTATAAAATGGAAAGAATACGATTTGAAAACCCTGCACTATTGCATCTTTTATGGCTTCTATTATTGCAGGCCATATTGCTTTGGTATTATTGGCGTTGGAGAAAACGGACACTTAAATCAATTGGTTCGCCTCGGTTAGAGCGGCGCTTATTACTAGGGTTTTCAGTAGAGCGGTTTTGGTTGAAAAATGGAGTGTTTTCGTTAGTATTGTTGCTCCTTATTCTTGCCATTGCAAATCCTCAGAAAATGGTACGATTGGCGCCGAGCAATGTGGGCAAATCCGATATAATCATTGCGCTTGATGTGTCTAGGAGTATGTTAGCAATGGATGTGGAGCCAAGTAGACTTGTAAAGGCACAAGACTATGTTAAGCAATTAATTAAATTACAGGGGCATAATAGACTGGGTCTAGTGTTTTTTGCCGGTGATGCTTTTCCACAATCTCCTTTAACAAATGATCCAACCGCCATACTATTATTTTTATCAAATGCATCTCCCGATGCAATAAATAGCCAGGGTACTAGTTTTAATGCTGCTATTTTGCAGGCACTTCGTTTATTTCCAACGGACTCAACCGTTGGAAAAGCCATTGTTATTGTATCAGATGGAGAAAGCCATACAGAGGCAGATTTAGAGGCAGCTGTACTAGCCAAGAAGGAAGGCGTAGTAATTCACACGGTTTCTGTGGGGACAGTGGGTGGTTCTAGCATACCTGTTTTATCGGGGCGATTACTCCGGGATTTTGATGGAAATATAGTTAGAACAGCACTCCAAGAACGGTCATTAGAACTTATTTCAAAGGAGACAAACGGTTACTATTCAAGAATTGACGATCAAAATGGAATAAAACGCATAGAGGGGGCATTAGATAACTTGCAAAAGGTCCATGCAGAACAGCAATCGATTTTTGTTTATTTTTCCTATTATCAATGGTTGTTATTTCTGGTTATCGTACTTCTAGTCATTGATCAACTTCTCTTTTGGAAGCAGAAGACTACTTTCTAGTTTTCCAAGACCAAAGAGAGCAAAGTCAAATCTGGTAGGATCATTGGGATCTAGAAAGCGGAGTTGCTCCGTTAGTTCAAGTACGGCCCTCCAGTCTGTTTGTGGGCGCTTTAGGAGTCCTAGTTTCCTTGCAATTTTTTCGACATGTACATCTAATGGGATTAGTAACTGACTGGCTTTAATGGTATCCCACAAACCAAAGTCTACTCCCCTATCATCGTTCCTAACCATCCATCGTAGAAACATGTTTAACCGCTTACAGGTAGAATTTCGAGCGGGTGTTGGTACATGTTTTTTCGTTCTGTCTGGCGCAAACGGTAAACTAAAGAATTCTTCATGGAAACCAGAGAGCGCACGTTCGGTTGTTAGGTCATTGGAGTGAAGGTGCCTAGAAAAAGCACTTTCTAGACTATTATTTTTTTTGTAATAGTATTGAAAGAATTCCAAAAAGTAAAGAGTGTCGATCGCTTGAAAAGTGCGGTGCTTGAATTCTAAGAACCTCGCTCGGTCTTTTTCTTCATGGTTTTGTATAAAGTCGTAGGGCGCCCCATCCATCAATTGGATCAGTTTAGAAGCGCTTTGTATTATTGTCTTTCTTTGGCCCCAGGCCAATACGGCCGTCCAAAACCCAATAATTTCACGGTCTTGTATAGTTGTAAACAGATGTGGCACAGAGATTGGGTCGTCCAAGATGAACTCCGGTCGGTTGTATTGGTTTGCTGCAGCATTTAATAGCTCAACAATAGAATTATTCAAGTTGTCTATGGTTTAACGAGCGGTTGTTTGAGTGAGATAAGATTAGCAAATAGCCGATAGGCACCGGGTACACCGGCTGGAAGCTCTCTAAAAAAAGAAAAGGCTGTATATACAAAGACGCCTTTTCCGTAGGGGGCGATAAGTAGACCGCCGTCTGCAGGTTTTTCTCCGGGATCATTACAAGATAGTGGAGCGGAGTAGGCACTATCCCACTCTCCAGGAAAGTATAATCCGCGTTCTTGGACCCAACCATTAAAATCTGCAGAGGAAAGTTTGTTGGGAAAGTTCAGGACAGGATGCTCGGGAATCAAAAAGCGCATTTCTGCCGTTTCATCTGTAACCCGTGTTCTTGATAATTTTAGGGGAACTGGTGTAAGTTGTCCTGTCGTATAATCAAAGTTATTGTTGTATTGTGTTATAAGAGTACCTCCATTTTTTACGTATTCAAAAAGCGCTGCGTTTTTGATAGCGAGTGCTTCTTTTGTATTATAGGCTCGGATACCAATGACAATGGTATTATATTGAGATAGCTTATTAGCTTCTAAGTCTTTATCTTCTAGGAGGGTAACTTGGCAGCCCATTAGACGGAGCGCTTCTGGAACTTCATCTCCGGCACCCATATAATACCCAATTTTTTGGGCTCCCACGGTCAGATCAAGTTTAGAAAACGTTACTTGTGCTGGTAGAAGGACGTTTTGGGTGGGGATATGGTCGTATTCGATTGTCGAAAGTTGCATGGAATAACTTCTTCCATCGATTGTAAGGGTGGCTAATGCATTCGCTTCTCCAGAAGAGGATGGTGGGGTTACTTGGAAGGAGAGGATGGATTCTTGTCCTTTTTTCGCAAGAGAGAAAAGCGGGTTTTCTGCAAGTGGTTTCCAGGTCCAACCACTTGGTAATTGTAATGCCGCACTACCTGAAATACTATCTCTTAGTGCTTTAATCCGCACTGTAATTTCTTTAGGTCCCCCTGTGAACAGGTAAGCACTTTGTTCAAAAGAAACAACGGCTGGAGGAAGCACGTCAAAAGGCTTCCATACTTCTCCTTTAGCAGGCTCTTCTGTTTTATAAGCAACGTCTGTAGAATACGAGATGGGTATATTGTTTAATTGAAAAGACCAAGTTACTTTAAGGAATCTAGGGGTTTCGGGAAGGTTGCGCATTTTTTGTTCATGCACGGTGTACATGCCGGTAGTTCCAGCTGATTGCAACCAAAAGGGGGCTGTAAATGTAGCATCTGATGGTAGCTGTATTTTTTTGGACCAAGTCCAATCGACATTATTTGCGAGAACTAGGTTGAGTGTTGTGTCAAATAACTGGTTAGAAACAGAAATGGCGTTTAACGTTAGGGAGGAAGGACTTCTAAGTATAGCCTCTAGATTAATTGAGATTGGAGCGCCAGGTGTTCCAATAGCCTGGTCTGTAGTAGACTCTATGTATAAGCCTAAGCATCCTTTAATAACCTCTTTTGTTTCTTGAAGTTTAATACGTTTCCAATGTCCATCTGGGAGTGCTTCGATCATTTGAAGCACAGAAAGCAAATCAGGGATAGACGCAGCAGGGTTGTCGGAGCGGTAGAATTGGTCTATTTTTGACAGCAGAGCACCTATTTTTTCCCCGCCCTTGACACGGGTCCAAGTTGTATTAATACCTTCGAAAAGATCTTTTCCACTAGGTTTATCTCCTTTTATAAAATCTAAGTATTCTAGGTTTTCTCCTCTTTTAGTTAATTCTCCAAAACCTTGGCAGCGATGCATTGATCTAGCCTCAGCGGAAATTTCATTATTACTTTTCCCTTTAAGGGGTAAATAAACACCTAAGTCAAGCTCGAACATGTTGGACTTATCCGCTGCATTAAATTTTTCTTTGCTCCCAAAAAACCACCAAGAGGTGTTGAAAAACAGCCGCTTGGGTTGCCAGGGAGTGGTGAATTGAAGCTGTTCGGGAAAGGCGTTAGATTGGTTAGCAAGGTCGAATGCTTCTAGAGAAAGCATTGCGGAGGTAGTATGATGTCCGTGATTTGGAAATTTTTTATCGTGGTGAAAACGATTAAAAATAATATCAGGCTGTGTTTCTCGTATTGCCCACACTACATCAGACAATACGTCATTTCGATTCCAAATAGAAGTGGTTTCTTCTGGGTTTTTGGAGTATCCAAAATCATTGGCACGTGTAAATCGTTGTTTGCCACCATCTACAGATCTGGCCATTAATAATTCTTGCGTTCGAAGGACACCGAGCAGCTCACGAAGTTCTGGGCCGATTAGGTTTTGGCCGCCATCTCCACGTGTAAGAGAAAGGTAGGTGACGTCATAGAGTTTATGATTGGCACAATAACTAATCAGGCGCTGATTTTCATCGTCTGGGTGTGCTGCCACATATAACACAGACCCTAGCACGTTTAATTTTTTTATCGACTGATGTAAATCCGCAGGTGTTGGTTTGGTTGGTTTTTGAGCTAGTGCGAAGGATAATGTAAGAAAGAAGAGGGCACAAGAAAGCAATAATCGCATATTAGGACAGTTAGTAAAGTAAAGCATTTGCAACAATCATTTTTCCTGCTTGCCAGAAGGAACGGAAGATGGGGTGGTCAACTAGGTATATAACAGTTCCGTTGCCTACTGGTTGAGCTACAACAACAGGAGAGTTTTTAACTTGTTTTTTTACCCTACTACCAATAAAGCCATAGCTTTCTAGCGTATCACCTATCCAGATTGCATTTTGTAATTTAGAATTAATTTGATAAGCGCTTGGACTAGTTTTAAGCGTGAAATACGCATCGCCGAGCCCATAGGCTAATGGGTGTGTTTGGTCCATCGTGGTTTTTATGATGGCGCCAGGCAGCTGGTCGCTTATTTGCTGTCGTTCGGTTAGTTGGTAGGGCTTAGGAGCGGCGGAGGTAGTATCCTCTGGAGGGTTTTTCTTTGATACAATATCAAAACCAGCATTATCTGCAAGTGCTTTGACCCCACCCTCAACTGCAATTATTTTTCCACCATCACTTGCCCACTCTTTTAATAAGGTAAGTGTTTTTTCATTGAATTGATAAGCGCCATTGGGAATGATTAAAGTATTGATTCCTGAAAGGGCTGCTGAGTTGATTTTGTCTGCTTTTATTATGTTAATCGGATAATCTAGCTCTTGTTCGAAGTAATACCAAAAGTGTCCAAAAGCATTTTCGTCCACATCCTCTCCATAAAGCATCGCGACAGAGGGGTTTTTTACTATCTTAAATTTAGAGGACCCGAAGTCGGCTCCTTTTCCAATAAACCCTGTGTAGGCTGTGTATAGCGAAGTGTTGGTTTTAAGGGCTGTTTCTTTTATTATTTTTTCGAGTTCAGAATCATTGATTCTATTATCTGCTCGGTTAATGACAAATGCTCCGGGCTCGAAATGTTGGTCGCTTAGATCGAAGGCTTCTGTTGCATATCGGATTTTAATCCCACTACTTAAAAGACTTGCTACAAACCGGCAGTCAGAAAGGGATTTACGGTGCAGGCACCAAGCATAGGTAGGTGCAATTGCCGTAGGCAGGGGTGCGATATAAGGGGAAAAGGGCTTTTGTGGCTCGATTCGTTGTTTGGTGGCAAACGCTTTCAATCCATGGGCAAATGGCAGAGCCCATGCAGTGATATCATAAGTAAGGGAGTCACTTAGAAATACATTTGGCTCAAAAAGTACTTGTGTTAAGATGGATTTAGGTTGATAAGCACTAATGACAAGGTCATTGGGATCGAGTGTTGTAGATATTTCTTTTCCGGATAAATAATCAAATGCTTTTGTTAGTTCGATCATTTTTCCTGCTTTACCGTATTGGATTTTGTGTAAATCGAGCAGCTTACAAAGAGTATTTAGTTTATTAGGATCATTAGATGCCTTAATGACGAACGATTTATATTCTCCTGGCGGGTTTTTGGACGCGTTTTTAAAATAGTTTTGGAAGTTTTCAACGATTTTAGACGCATTCTTACTGGTAACCTCAATGGTTGAGCGACAGGTTGTCAGGTGGTGTTCAATTCTTGTAGCAAGGGTAAGAGTATCTCCATTTGAGGTTTTTATAGCTCTTCCTGCCTTTCCATGCCCAGCTTGCTCATAAGTCATTCCGATCGCACCGTTGAACATCGGATAAGTATCCCCATAAGAGGGATAGAGCAAATCGAAGATTTCATTTGTAAAGTACAGCCAGCCATTCTTATCAAAGTGGTTGGCGTGGTTAATACCTATTTCAGTTTGAAAAGAGCGTTGCCAGTTGCTAAGATAAGCATGCATGGGCTCTGCTGCAGGTGCGAAGTAATAGGGATCATCAATAAACTGCTCATGAACATCCGCCAGAATATGCGGAAGCCAAGATTGGAAAAAGACTAATCGTTGTTGTGTTTCTTTTTGAGTTGCCCAGGCCCAATCTCTATTTAGGTCGAAATAGTAATGGTTTGGACGTCCACCAGGCCAAGGTTCTTGATGTTCTCTTGTGTAGTGATTAGGGTTTTTCAAGAGATTGGCAACACCTCTGTACCAGTTGGTGTATCGATCGTATCCATCTGGGTTTGCGGCTGGATCAATAATGACAATTGTGTTTTTTAGCCAAGCTTTTATGGACGTATCAGATTGTTGAGAAAGTTCCCAAGCCAGCTGCATACTTCCTTCTGCCCCAGATGGTTCGTTTCCATGAACGCTCATGTTTAGCCATACAATGGCAGGCATACCAACTATAGATCCGTCCTTTTGGTCGGGACCTAGTTGAGCAAGTCGAAGATTGTTAACTCTGTGTTGTTCTAGCTTTTCAATGTTTTCTGGGGAGGAGAAAATAGCTGCCAACAGAGGTCTATTCTCTGAAGTAGAGCCGTATTCGACCAGTGTCATCGTTGAGGGATGCACTTTGGCTAAGTACTGGAAATAATCTACTAGAAGATGATGCGGTGTAAATTGTTCACCGATGTGATGTGGTAAGAAATCATTGGGGGATTTGGGTATGGCTTGGCCATTAACGTGAAGAGCAAGCGGCAACAAGGCCAAAAAGACGAGTTGGTAATATTTTCTGAGCATGGGCATATCTGTCGAAAGCCCAAAGTTACAAATAACGCTCTTTATAAATAGCTAAATGATGTAGGTGGTGCCCTGCAATAATGTAGAAATAGGCTCTGACGCTAAACTTAAACCCACTTGCGTTTCCTGTTCGAAGAGATTGATCTTCCGTGCAGTTGTTTAATAGAAATAGTGTGTGATCGCGAACAAGTTTCCACTCTTTGAGAAGACTTTTTATACTTCTGTCAGACACATCTGCGTACTCCATCCAAAAGTCTTGGTTAAATCCAGGAAGCGATGCCCTATCTCCTCTCATAAACCACAGGATTCTAAATGCAAACACGCGCTCTGTATCAATCATGTGAATGAGAAGCTGCTTGATACTCCATTTGCCAGGCTCATAACTATAGTCACCCATTTCCTCAGGAAGGTTGTCAAATAGTAGTAGTGTTTCCTTCCATGTTTGAGTTAATAGCTTTTTGGCGGATACTCTAGGTGGAAGAATTTTTATGTAGGTTGAATGAAATGGGGCGTATTCATCTGTACGTGGGCGCTTCATAATGTAATTTCTAAGATTGCCGAGCCAGTTTTGTCATAAACCAGACCTCGAAAATGGTATAAATGAGGTAAGAGAATAGGAAAATAGCAACGAACCATTCGTTGTCTGGTTTCCATAATTGTTGGTAAATATAGAGCAAACCCACAGCAAGAATCATTTTTCCAAATACGGAGCCAGTAATTAGCCCATTAAAAGCGCCTTTGTTTGTGCTTTTAACGGTTTTAGATCCAGTCCAAAAAAGTCCGAGGCTTAATAGGACGAATGCAGATAGTGTAAGGACGGATAGAGGCCAATGTTGACGAATAGGGTGGAAAGCAAGATGAAGTATGCTAAAGAGAGCGGAACAGCCCACTGTGATATAGACAAGGTATTTGTAAAAAAGGGATGCGGTCATTTATTGTAAGTTAGTGGTTTTTAGAGGAGGAGCGGTCGTCTTGTAGTAATTGCCTATAAAGGGCGTAAAGAGCTGCAATCATGAAAAAAACGGTCAAAAATACTGCCCAAAAAGGCCTTTCAAGTTGCATTTTAGCGTCAAGCCATTTACCCAATAGCGCTCCAGCCAGACAAGTGGCAAATAGCTGAAACGCCATTCCACTGTATTTTCCTACAATACGTATGGTGTTTTTAGGGTCTGCTTTTTGCTTTTTACTGGGGTGAGTGGGCATTTGCATTAATTATTTAGCGTTATCTATCATTTTGCACGCTACATTAAACTTTGCACCACTCTGTACAATTAGTTTTCCAGTTGAAATAGTACCATCAATTTCTGCTGTTTCACGGATATTAAGGACATCATATACGTTCAAGACCCCTTTAATTTTTCCCTCGACAACAGCATTTTGGCAAGTAATTTCTCCTTCGATATAGCCGGTTGGCCCAACGATAACCTTTGCCTTACAAATCAAATCACCAGTTATGGTGCCATCTATTCTAATATCACTTTCACACTTTACGGTTCCTTCTACACTAGTTCCTTTAACCAAGGCATTTAAGCCACTGGAGACTGGAGCAGAAGTATTCTTTGTTTCGTCGGTATTCTTTGTATTTGCAAACATAATAAGGAGGTTTTACGAATCTAAGATTAATGAGTAGTAAAGGTTGAGCATTAATCAGGGAACGTTTATGCACAGTACATTTTTTGTAATAATAAGTTTTGCATTTGGTAGGTTTTTAGCTAATACAGGTAAACTATTCGGTATTCGAAAAGGATTAATACAAAGTTAGCGATGTCTGATGGTATTTAGTATGATAACAAAGCAAAAACTTAAGAGTTACGCTGTTTTTAATGTAGATAGAGATAATGCAAGAGAGGCTTAGTGAATAATTTGTAAAAAAAAAGTTTCCAACGAGCATGCTCGTTGGAAACTTTTTTGACCGCTAGGACGAATAGCGGTAGTTCTAATAAAAATTAGAAGTTTGGACAGTAAACTCCACGGCGCTCTGGACCACACACCTTGTAAAGAAGCGAAAACTCAAATGCGCCATTTCCATTGGTTGCTGTCCGGAGGCTAGAGGTGTTAATATCATAGCTAAATCCGAGGGTGAACTGCTCATAGTCGAAGCGTGTGCTAAGAATAAGCGCGTCCATGAGTTTTCCTTGGTTCAGGCGATTTGAAACACGTGCCCAAGCACCCAATTGGAAAGCTTGGTGGTAACGACGGCTATTTCCAAGAAGGAATTTAAAAGAGTTACCAACATTAACCTGAAAAGAGGGTCCTTGGAAAAAGGTAACGACTCCAGGAAGAAGGCTTAGGCGTTGGGCTGCAACGAATTCACCGCCAAAGTGAGCTGTTAGTTTTCCATATAAAGGAATGTCCTTTTGCTGGAAAGAAACATTTGCGCGATTCAGGTGACTGAATGCTGCACCGAAGTAAAGGTTATTAAATTCGTCAAAAACACTAAACCAAAGTAATCCGGCTGACATGTCGACGAACATAAAGCTATAGTCTTGAAGTACACCACCTGGTAAAGTGCCGTCAAAAGTGCCGCCGTTGTTCTGAGAGGGCCACTGTAACTGCTGGCTATTGATAGATCGATTACTTACACCAAAGTCTGCTCCTACAACCAAGTAGTGCGCTTTTCGGCGATATCCTCCCATTTTTTTGGCGTAAGAACCAGAAAGTCGGGCCTGAATTGTAGCGAACTCAGAGGAGCCGGCTTTATCTCCCCAGAAAGTGCCGCCCACACCAAAATAATCATAGCGACCAACCGGCATCTTTTGGTCGTAACCAACAGAATAAGTATTGTATGCGTTTTGCTTAAGAATGGATGCCCACTGATTGCGGTAGTTAGCAGTCAAGCGGTGATTACAGTTCATTACACCCGTCATTGCCGGATTAAGGTTGAGCGGACTCATGTAGAACTGAGAAAAGTGAATGTCCTGAGCGTTTCCGGAGAAAGCGGCCAACAGCACCAAGGCAAGCACCGGAATAAGGCGTAGCGTAGTTTTTTTCATAAATCGGCAAACGGTAATTGTTTGAGCAATGACAATGTAATAAGGATAAAAGAATAATGCAGTTCCCTTTGCATTGGCAAAAGTAGGTTTTAATTTGTTTTTATAAAAATTTCAGGGTGAATTTTAACAGAAATACTGGATTGTCCAATAAAATAAAAGTTGATTGTTATGTTTTTATCTCCAAATGAAGCAGGTTTAATAATCGATTTTAGCTTAGAATATTAGGGGTGAAGCCTCTATTGTGAATAATTGTGGTTGGTTTTTAGATTGATTTCTGAAAAAATAATTGATCCATTAAAGCTGTCCATTCTGGCATGTTTTGTTTGAATGCTTCATAGAAAGTAAAATAATGGCACAGAAGGACGGCCCCCCTATCAACATCATCTTGACCGAGCACCGTTTTTAAATAATCCTCATTCCAGCCACTAATAGCCTCCATTTTAGATAAAAATGCCGTATTAAGAGATGGTGGCAGAGTAATATTTGGGGCTGACTCTAATGTTATTTTCGAATAGATATAAAGTGCTAGGTTAAACTGATTTGTTGGTTGAAGGAAAGCATTCATTACAGCTGCCGCATTTAGGAGTATAACGTTTTCGGGCAAGTAACGTTCTGCAGAATGAAAGCTAGGGTGTTCTGGTGAAAGAAATGGGCCAGGCATAAGGACCACCTTTTCAAAGTCTTTTATTAAAAACTGCTCTTTATTCCATGTGCAAATGACGGACTGAACGGCGACAGCAGTTTGCATGTCGGGGGGTACTACCTCTTCAGGAAGGTCTTTTGCTGTCCAATCGGTGGCTAGTCGGGTGAGCGCGACACGGGCAAAAAAAAGCTGTAGCTCCTCTTTGGAGAGGCGTTTGGCAAACGGTGTGAAACGGTAAATAGCCTGTGCCACTTCTGGCTCCAACAAGGGTGGATTGGATTTATACCACCACCAATTGATCTGAGGGGAGAAGACCCAAATAAAAGATAAAATTAACAAAAAGGGAGCAATCCAAACAGTAATGCCTTCGCTTCCCTCCCAAGCTAAGTAAAGGATAGTAAGTACAGCGAGAAGAAATGGCGTGGCAATGTAGTAAGCAAAAACAATGCGCATCTAGGAGTATTTTTAAAAACTAGAAAGAATTTCACGAATGTAAATAACTTCACCGTAATAACAGATGAGTACCTTTACAATTGTAAGAAAACACGTTATTAAAGCTTGGTTTAATTTTGTAGATGAACACACGCATTTTTTTATCCTTTCTAATTTTATTGGTGGTACATGGTCTATTTAGTCAAAACGTAATCGATCATCTTTTTATTCCAGGGACAGAACAATCATTTAAAATGGTATTGCTGCCAGGCGGACAATTTACGATGGGCAGCCAGCCAACAGATCCGAATCGGCAACCCAACGAGGGTACCCATTTAGTTCAAGTGGATAGTTTTTGGATCGGAACACATGAGGTTACGTTCGATGAATTTTTTTGCTTTCAATTTATACAATATGACTCTGACTCAGCAGTCACTCAAGGCTTTAGGGCGGATGCTGTTTCGAGGCCTTCCCCACCCTATTTTGATTTTACATATGGAAGGGGTAAGGTTGGCGGATATCCTGCTGCTACTATGACACAACAGGCTGCATTGCGGTATTGCCAGTGGTTATCTGATAAAACAGGAATATTTTTTAGATTGCCTACGGAGGCCGAATGGGAGTACGCTTGTCGTGCGGGTACCGCAACTGTCTACTCTTGGGGTGATGATGTCGAGCGGGCAGAAGATTATGCTTGGATGTATCGTAATAGCTCGGGTTCTTATCAGCGAGTTGGCTTGAAAAAGCCTAATCCTTGGGGGTTGTATGATATGCATGGAAATGTGATGGAATGGTGCTTAGATTATTATGTTGAGGATTATTTTGGCAGATTAGACACTAACGGTATAAACCCATTGATAGTGCCAGTTAAAAAACATTCGCGAACACTAAGAGGGGGGTGTTTCGAAGATGATGTTGAAAGGTTGAGGTGTGCAGCAAGAAAGAAAAGTGAGCCGAAGTGGCAAGCGAGAGATCCACAAATTCCAAAGAGCAAGTGGTGGAATCCGGATGCCCCATTTGTTGGCTTTCGACTGGTGAGGCCGACGCGTCCTTTTTCCAAAGAAGAGAGAGATGCATTTTTTAACATGGTAATAAAAGATTAAACGTATGAAAAAAACGAACAGACGCAACTTTTTAAAAACATCGACAGTGTTAACGGGGGGCACAATGTTAAGTGGGCTTCCCCTAGCTCAGGCTGCTCAAAGCTTGGTGGACGACACAATTAAGGTAGCACTAATTGGGTGTGGAGGTAGAGGTACAGGTGCTGCTGTTCAAGCGTTGTTGAGTCATCAGAGCGTTCGTCTGGTGGCGATGGCGGATGCCTTTCGCCATCGACTAGACGAGGCCTACAAGAATATTACTGCTGATGATTTAAGTGATGTAATTGGTGTAGAAGGAACGGTAAAGGACCGCGTAGTTGTTCCCGAGGAGCATAAATATACCGGCTTTGATGCTTATAAAAAAGCGATCAAACATGCGGATGTGGTGATATTAACAACGCCACCGGGCTTTCGCCCCGAGCATTTTAAAGAGGCGGTAGCGCAAGGCAAACATGTATTTATGGAGAAGCCTGTCGCCACAGATGCGCCAGGTATTCGAAAAGTGCTGGAGGCTGCAGCACTCGCAAAACAAAAACGCCTAAATGTTGTGGTCGGGCTACAAAGACATTACCAACAAATTTATAGAGAGTGGGTTGACCGTCTTCAGGGGGGGGTAATTGGTGATATTATTGCCTCTCGCGTCTATTGGAATATGGGGGGCTTATGGGTAAAAGACAGAAAGCCGGATACTACAGAAATGCAATACCAGATGGAAAACTGGTACTATTTCAATTGGCTTTGCGGAGACCACATTGTGGAGCAGCATGTTCACAACCTAGACGTATCTAACTGGGTCAAACAAGCCTACCCTATTCGTGCATTTGGAAGTGGTGGAAGACAGGTGCGAGTAGGAAGCCAATATGGTGAAATTTTTGATCACCATGTAGTCGAATTTGAGTACGCTGACGGCTCTAGGATGTTTAGCCAATGTAGGCAAATTCCAGGTACGAAAGAGGATGTGACGGAAGGGTTTCACGGCACCAACGGTTTGGCTCCTTTTCCTGGGCTGATTCAAACTAGAAGTGGGTATTCCGTTTGGAATTACGACGCAAAAAACGATCCTAATCCGTATCAGGTTGAACACGATGAGCTGTTTGAAGCTATTTCAAAGTCTGAATATAAGTTTGCGGATGCCGAGAATGCTGCTAAAAGTACTATGACAGCCATCATGGGTCGGTTGGCTACCTATTCAGGACAAGTAATTGAATGGGATGCTGCTCTTCAATCGGAAATAGATCTTATGCCCGCTAATCTAACGTGGGATGCGTTACCAAAGGTGTTGCCTGGAGCAGATGGAATGTATCCATGCGCTATTCCAGGTGTCACTAAAGTAATTTAATTAGTTTGCGATGAGCTCCTTCGCTGTAACCATAGCGGCATCACTAGGAGGGTTGCCGCTTAGCATTACGGCGATGGAGCGCACCCGCTCTTCGTCATTCAGAGAGCGAACATTCGTGAGTGTGCGATCCTCTTGTATTTTTTTGTAAACAAAGTAGTGTTTGTCTGCTTTTGCAGCTACTTGCGGGGTGTGGGTTATGCAAATCACTTGGTGTCTCCTCGAAAGTTCCTTTAAAATTTGCCCCATTTTCAAGGAAACATCCCCACTCACCCCTGTATCAATTTCGTCGAAGATAAGGGTAGGGAGTGGTATGGCATCCGCAACAATACTTTTGGCGCAAAGATTAAGTCTTGATAATTCTCCTCCCGATGCGACATCTTTAATTGGAAGAAAGCGGCTACCGACATTTGTTGCGAATAAGAATTGAACATCATCTAAACCAGTATTTGTAAGTGCCTGGGTAGTATTAATACTAACTTGGAGTCTAGCGTGCGGCATAGAGAGCAGTGTTAGCATCTCTTTAACTTTTTGCTCAAAATCAGGGGCGATGGATTTTCGGCGATCGCTTAATGTTGCAGCTTCTTTTCTTAAGGAAGCCTCTTGCTTAGCTATTGTCTGCTCTAAGTCGGCAATAGCAGAGCCGAGGTCAGTGAAGCCAGACGTCTGGCGCTCGAGGTCTTCTTGGAGCTGTAGGAGCGCACCGACGTCATTTAGGGCGTGTTTTTTTTGAAGTTTATATAGAGTATTGAGTCTTTCGTTTATTTCATCAATTCGTCTTGGCTCGTATTCTGTTTGCTCGGCAATACGATCACAAGCTTTTGCGAATTCTTGGACCTCTGCTAAAATTCCGTCCAGCTGGGCACCTAGCGCACCCAGTTCCGGGGATAGTTTTTTTACGGCACCTATTGATCGACTTAACTCAAGTAATTGGTTGGTAATATTTACCTCTGCTTCTGTGAGCAGGTTGTAGGCGGCACCAAAGGTTCGCTTAATTCCTTCTGCGTTGGAGAGCTTATTAAGTTCATTCTCGAGTAGCTCTTGTTCTCCGTCAACAAGTGTGGCATTCTGGAGTTCTTCCAACTGAAAACGCATGAACTCCATCTCTTTTGCGCCACTTGCGCTTCTTTTGATCATATCCTCCAGCCTACGCTTATCCGCGGAATACTGCCTATATCCCTGTTGGTAGGTTTTTAGCAGTGGACCGTTCCCGGCAAGCGCATCAATCATTCTTAGTTGGAAGTTGACACTATGTATATCAAGGGTGTCAAATTGCTGGTGGAGGTCAACGAGGTTTTCTGTGAGTCGTTGAAGAAGCTGGTTGTTAACTGGTGTGTCGTTTATGAATGCACGGCTTTTTCCAGCGGGAGACAATTCTCTTCTAACAACAACTTCTTCATCATAGTCAAGCTCATGTTCACTAAAAAAGCTTTTCAGGTCATAGGATTTGACATCAAATACGCCTTCAACAATGCATTTTTCTTGTCCATTGTAAAAGATTTTACTATCAGCGCGCTCACCCATAATTAGTCCTAAGGCACCTATTAAAATGGATTTCCCGGCGCCAGTTTCACCCGTTATGATTGTCAGGTGATCGGAGCAATTAATCGTGAGTTCATCGATTAGTGCGTAATTGCGAATAAAAAGCCTTTTAAGCATGGGATGGATGGACTATTTGGCAGGATGAGCCGTGTAATAAATACCCTGCAAAAGTATGCAGAATCATAATAAAAAAATCCCTGTTACATATTTACTACTGAACAGGGACAAAACAAAAAAACAAACACTATGAACAAACATTTGAAAAAAATGTAGTTAATCTACTCTCGAATGCAAAAGTAGGTTTTTGGGTAAAAAGTTTATAGAGTCCGGACATAATTATGAGACTAACTAACATATTTTTTCTTACAATGGTTGTTTTTTCATGTACTTCTGCATCAGAAGAAATTGAAAAGCAAGCTGTTTTGGCTAGGTCAAAAGGGGGAGAACCAATTGCTGTACCAGATGGAATGGCGGTTTTTCGAAAAAACTGCATAACGTGCCATGGTGCAGATGGGAGGTTAGGTTTGAATGGGGCAAAGGACTTAACTGCATCTAAACTATCGTTGAATGAACGGATTCATATTATCACGAACGGCAAAAATCTGATGACACCCTTCAAGGCCCTGTTAACGGAGGCGGAAATAAAAGCCGTGGCAGAATATACGACTAGCTTTGGGGCTCAAAGCGATAGGTAAGGCTTAATCTTTTCGAACCATCCTTTTTCTAATGTAGGAATTTGTAAAAGGTCTTCTTTAGATTTAAACGAGCCGTGCTGCTGTCGGAATGCAATGATCCATCTAGCTTGTTGGGCGGTTATATAGGGGTGTTGGGTTAGTTGGGAGATAGTAGCCGTATTTATGGAAATTGTAGTTGGGCTTACCTCATTTATGCTCAAAAAGGGTGCGATTTTTTGGAAAACACTGTCTGGTAAGCCATTGGTTTCTGCAACTTGGTTAATAGTAGAAAAACCACCCAGCTTTTCTCTAAATCGCAAAATTCTACCTGCCCAACCACTACCGATGCCGGGCAGGGAGATCCATTGGTTAAAAGTTGCATTGTTTATTTCAATAGGTGTTACAGGTGTTGAAATCCTATTAGGAGTCTCTGCACTAGGGAAGATTAAAAAGGGAGCCACCTTTAGGTAGTCAGCATCAGAGAGCGTATACAGCTTTCTGATATCCTCTGGCTTTCTAAAGGAGCCACCCTTTGCCAGGTAATTAATCCAAGCAACTCTTGTTTTGGAGGGGAGCCCGGCCTGCTTCAGTTGCTCTTCGGTGGCGGTGTTTGGATTGAAAGAAGCAATTTTTGGTTCTTCCGTCGTATTTGTTGGCAAGAGTGTCTCCTTCAGCTGTTTTGAAATGGGTGGAAAGTGGATCCAGGGGAGAAGGCGTAAATAATCAGCTTCTTTGAGGGTATAGATTCGTGCAAGGTCTTCTTTCTTTTTAAAAATACCCCCTTTGAGCCTATATTTTACGATACTGGCGGCTGTTTTAGGTGGAATGCCGAGGAGAATTAACTCGGATTCTGTAACTGTGTTCGGATCAAAAAAAAACAAATTTACAGGTGGTTCATCTATTGCATTGGCTTTATTTTCAGATGAAAAGCGCTCGATGCCGCTTAATGGTGGTGTAGCCTTTTCAGTATTGTTAGACATAACAAGTCTATGTATTACTGGAGAAAGCAGTAGTAAAACAAGTACGGATGACAAAACAACGATGCCAAGGCGTTCTGTTTTTGTAAAGTAGAAGTAGTCTCTAAGCGAGGGTTTAATGTTCATGGTAGGAATTAATTACGGTGAATAAAAAGGAAGTCCACAAAGATACTCGAATGACTGGTGATTAAAAAGATAAATTTATTAGGTAGGCATTACCGATCTTTGTGTTCCATTATGGCAACTATATTACAAGTAGAAACAGCAACGGAGGTCTGTAGTGTTGCTGTCAGTAGGGATGGTCAGCTGCTTTCATTAAAAGAGGAGCTAAATTGTCGTGATCATATAGTGCATATAACACGGCTCATTGAAGCCTGTTTAGAGGAGGTGGGTGTGTCCTTTCGTCAGTTGGATGCTGTAGCTGTTAGCTCGGGTCCTGGTTCGTATACCTCATTAAGAACAGGTGTTTCTACGGCAAAAGGGTTGTGTTACGCACTGGATATTCCACTTATCGCCATAGATACGTTAACAGCCTTAGCCGCCGCGGCCTTTGAGCAACCAGGAATCCCAGATGGAGCTGTTTGCATCCCGATGTTAGATGCTCGAAGAAATGAAGTTTGGCTGTCAGCATATAATAAAGACCTAAATCCATATGTTAACGCCCAGCCGCTATTGTTAGAAACTGGGGTGTTAGATGCTTGGTTAACAAGCTTGTCGTTAGACTTTATGGATGTGTTGGTTATATCTGGGAATGGACAAGAGAAAATTAATAGTAGTAATATTGGAAATAACGCCTATATTCGCGCTGCTAAGAGCTGTTCTGCCCGTTCCATGACGCGAATCGCTGAAAAAAAGTTCGGAAGCGGAGCATTTGAGCAATTGGCATCCTTTGAACCATATTACATGAAGCCGCCTAATATTACGCAGTCGGCGAAGGTTAATCTTTAGCGTTTTCACTTGTTTATTTAATCTTACTTGTTTAGTTGCTTTCGGTACTTGTTGTCTGGGTAGTAAAACGTTGATGCTACACGAGAGGGTTCTCGTTGCTAGGTTTTACTGTAGGAGTATTTTTATTTAAAATCCAAATTTTATGGCAAAGTCAAAAAACGAAACATCTCAATCGTCACAAGATCAAAATTACCAAATTGACTACAGTGAACTTCGAAAAGCAGTACTTGTTCTCCGAGCGTTGAATCATAAATTGCGTCAAAAAATGCTGGAGTTAATTGATCAGGGATCTCGCTTAACTGTTTCTGAAATTTATATCAAGCTTCGTATTGAACAGAGCGTGGCGAGCCAGCACTTGGCAATACTCCGGCGGGCGGGAGTTGTAAAGACAGAACGCAGTGGAAAATTCATTTATTATTCAATTGACAAGCAGCGCATTAAGCAAATATCAGCGCTAGCAGCTGAGCTGGTGGCGTAATTTGCCTATGGAAAGAGAGTACGATTGGTTTTATCATAAATGTAGAGAATTATAGTTTTGAGCTTGGCTTTGATATAGGTCAATTGTGTAACTTTACCCGAGTATAAACACAACTTGATGAAACTTCTAAAAAAAGCCATTTTTTCTACTTCATTGGTTTTGCCCTGTTTTTCCATTTATAGTCCTGGTAAAGCAGATACTTCGGCTGACCCCATCGCGTTAATGGAATCTTATCCGAAGGACTATTTTATTTCCCCGGTTGATAATCCCCTGCTTGTATCAGGCACATTTGGTGAACTTCGTTCGAATCATTTTCATGCAGGGTTGGATTTAAAAAGTAAAACAGGCGGGGTTGGCCAATCCGTCTATGCTGCTGCTTCTGGTTACATTGATCAAGTTAAAGTACAAGGTAGTGGGTATGGAAATGTGCTGTATATCAAGCACCCCAACGGATATTCAACAGTATACGCTCACCTTGACAAGTTTAGTCCTTCTATTGCTAGCTTGGTTAAAGAGGTGCAGTATAAACGGGAAAAGTTTGAGGTAACGATTGACTTACCCAAAGACAAGTATCCTGTACGTAAGGGAGAAGAAATCGGGAAAATGGGAAATTCCGGAGGTAGTACCGGCCCACATCTACATTTTGAAGTTCGGGCGGCAGGAAAGGCGATCAACCCACTATTATTTGGAATTCCCGTTCGAGATAATCGTCCACCGGAAATTCGAGATATGAAGCTATATGTGTTGAACGAACATCGTGAAGTAACTGGGTCGTATCCATTGCCCGTAGAGAAGCGAAAAGAGGGAGTTTATGGGCTGAAAGGAGGCTTGGTAGAGCGCCGAGTTGGTGCATGGAGAGTTGGTCTAGGTATCAAGGTATATGATAAATGTGATGGCACCACCAATAACAATGGTGTGTACGCGCTTAGTGTCTTTGCAAATGGTGCGTTAATTTATAGCTGGACTGCAGAAGGGTTTCATTTTGATGAAACGAGGTACTTAAATGCGCACTGTGATTATGCTGCGCAAAAGAAATTTGGAGCATGGTTTCATCGACTATTTGTACTTCCGGGAGACAAGTTATCCATGTATGAGCGCACAGAAAAAATGGGCTCTATTGCCCTTAGTGCGACCCAGCCTACAGAGGTGACGGTTGTGGCGATGGATGCGGCTGGTAATAAATCCAATGTTCAATTTACGTTATTCAGAGATACAAACATGGTTGTTCAGGAGCCGGTCGTGTATCAGTACCTGTTCCCATTCAATCAACAGAACCAATTACAGCTAGGAGATTTTAATTTAAAAATGCCCAAAGGGACCCTGTATGAGGATTTAAGGTTGAAATACCAATCTGAACCGAGCAACCGATCAGATGTGTATTCTGCGTTTCACCGCCTGCATGAATATACAACCCCAGTTCATCAATTTTTCGAGATAGGGATATTACCTAATGAGCTGCCAGAAGCACTTCGAAAAAAGGCTTTTGTGGCGCGACTAGGTGGTAAAAGGGCGGATAATTGCGGTGGGCTATGGAAAGATGGCCTGTTAACTACTCAAGTTAGATCATTCGGAACGTACTGTATAATGGTGGATAATACTCCACCAACAATTTCTCCTGTGATATTTGATGCTGACATGAGTAAAAAATCAGCGATTTCTTTTCGCATTACAGATAATGTAGACGTCACGGATAAGGCGGACGCACTTAACTGGAAGGGGATGATAGATGGAAAATGGGTATTGTTTGAATATGATAAGAAGCGTAATAGATTAACCCACTGGTTTGATGCTCAGCTACAGCCGGGACTACATACCCTATCGTTGGAGGTGGTAGATGACCGTGGCAATCGATCTGTATTTGAGCGATCTTTTAAGCGGTAATAATTCTACAAAAAAATAGTTTAATTCCTAGTTTGTTGCATTAGGTAGTGATTTCTTGTGAAAAAAGAGTACCTGCTCTTTTCCATCTTGCTCCATCTTGAGTTTTAAGGAGTCACTAGACTGATACACAACCTTGATAAGGCGTTGGGTTTTATTTGCACTTGTCGTATCCGTTAGCAAAAGGTAGTTGACGGTAGACTCCCAATATCCAGCTTCTGCGTATAGTCCAATTGAACGGTATTGGTATACATGGGATGTCAAGAGTTTTAATTGAACGGAGTCAAGGGGAAGGTTGACAGACTTTCCATTTTCAAAAAATGCTACAGCTTGCCAAGTGCCGCCTAACTCTTGTTCATCTACAGTACAAGCAGACGCGCTCATCAAAAACAGCAAAAAAAGAGAGAGGCGTATCATTAAAAACCCATGTTGATTGTTTCACAAAAGTAAGTCGGTTTATACCTTTTAACTAAGAGAATTGCCAGAATTAAGGATTTTTATCTTGACCCTTGAATAAATTGATTGGATTAACGTTTCTTTGTCTTGCTTTTCATGAATATTTACCAAAAAAAAACATATTGGAAGTGGTATTTGGCTGCTGCTGCGGTCTTTATTGTTAGTATCACACTGTGGTACACAAAAAGCTTGGCAGATAAGCTTTCTGTGAGGGAGGATCAGCAAGCGCAGCAGTTTGCTGAAGCCCTACGCAATCTAGCAAAAACAAACATGGATGAAGGGCAGCGAAACTGTGATTGTGATGTGGAGCTACACCGACTAGTCATTACACAAAATACAACTGTTCCAGCGGTACTTTTAGACGAGGGTTGGAATATTTTAGAATATCGTAACATAGGGGATCCCGCTATACTATTGGACACTACTACACTGCGCAAAGAGCTCAACCGAATGGCCGCTGTTTGGAGTGACACGATTGAAGTTTCAGTCCCACCCTATTTTAGGAACTACCTCGTTTATTCACGATCTAACCTTTTAACTTGGCTGAGGTGGTATCCTTATATTCAGCTTCTTTTAATCGGCGCTTTTATTGCAGTGGGATATATTGGATTTAGCGCGTCCAGAAAAGCACAAGAAAATAGAGTCTGGTTGGGTATGGCAAAAGAGACTGCACATCAGCTTGGAACACCAATTACAGCAATTATGGGTTGGGTCGAGGCAATAAAGACTTTGAATGAGACGGATGCTAACACGCTAGAAATGTTGGATGAGCTGAACAAAGATGTCTTGCGGCTTGAATTAGTCTCCGACCGCTTTTCTAAGATAGGGTCTCAACCAGAGCTCTCTCCAGAAAATATATATACGGCACTAGAACGCAACCGTGAGTATATGCAGCGTCGTTCGCCAAGAAAGGTAAGCTATCATTTCCCTAACCCAGCTCAAGAGCCCGCCATATACGTGATGACCAATGCACATTTATTTGATTGGGTAATCGAAAATTTAATACGAAACTCAATTGATGCAATGGAAAGTGGGTCAGGGGAAATTAAAGCAGAGGTTCTTCAAGAGGGCAGGCATGCGATTATCT
>Ga0208787_1000312_pt1 | contig 24188 bp, 17 predicted proteins | sample Wag4_2014_7_11_FD_187362 | JGI IMG/M metagenome (GOLD analysis project Ga0208787, IMG submission 187362) | Fresh water microbial communities from Ohio, USA - Utica-2 Time Series HT 2014_7_11 (SPAdes) (version 2) | ecosystem: Environmental > Aquatic > Freshwater > Water tank | place: USA: Ohio...
TGGTAACACAACAGAGTCAATAACGTGAATAACGCCATTGTCAGCTTTCAAGTCTGTTACTAAAACAGTAGCTACACCACCATTTTCGTCTGTAAGAATCACTTTACCGTCCTTCAGGCTAACGGTTAATTTTCCACCGCTTACAGTAGTTACTTCTACCTTTCCACCACCATCGGTAATCGCTTTCACTACCGTTGCAGCATCTAAATTTCCAGCAACTACGTGGTAAGTAAGAACTTTAGCTAAAGCAGCTTTATTCTCAACTTTCAATAAAGTAGTAACCGTTCCTTCTGGGAGTTTCGCAAAAGCAGCATTAACCGGAGCAAACACTGTGAATGGACCTGTACCTTGTAAAACTGCTACTAAATCAGCAGCAGTAACTGCTGCAACTAAAGTAGTGTGATCTTTTGAACCCACGGCAATATCAACGATTGTTTTTTGTGCATGAAGTACAGAAAACAAAGAGCTAACTGCTAAAAATACTAAACTTAATAATTTGAATTTCATGATTTTGTTTTTATTTTGAGAATACCTAACGGGAATGGAATCAAATGGTTGCAGAATTATGAATTATTATGAGATGTATTTTAATTCTTTAGGATGTTATTCATATAAATTGGTCATTTCTACTCATCTTTGTAGCGATGGAAATAAATAATAAAATAAAAGAAGTACTGGGAAATCTCAATATTTCTGCGCTAAATGAAATGCAGGAAGAAGCATTTCAGGCAATAAAAGAGGAATCGGAGGTTATTTTATTGGCACCAACAGGTTCTGGCAAGTCACTGGCTTTTCTATTGCCCGTTTTTGAACTTATAGATGCGAATAATAAGGATGTTCAAATCTTAGTCCTTACCCCAACCAGAGAATTAGCTATACAGTTGGAACAGGTTTGGCAAAAAATGAAAACAGGCTATAAGGTGAACACCTGCTATGGAGGTCATACAATGTCCGTTGAAATTCAAAATCTAACCCAGCCTCCTTCCATTCTTATCGGTACGCCAGGTAGAATACTGGACCATCTGGGTAGGAGGTCGTTTGATCAAAGAAAGGTTAAAATTTTAATCTTAGACGAGTTCGATAAGTCCTTAGCCATGGGTTTTCAAAACCAAATGGCACATATTATAAAAACACTCACTGGCTTAAAAAAGAGGGTGCTTGTCTCTGCAACGCAAAAATTACAAATCCCTCCTTTTGTGGGCATAACCACTCCTGTAACTTTACTTTTTTCAACGATTGGCGAAAAAACCACAGAGGGGTTAAATCTTAAGGTCATTTATGGCAAAACTGACGATAAACTGAACCTTTTGTTTGATTTACTTTGCTATCTGGGGGCCTCTCCTACGATTATCTTTTGTAACCTGAGGGGAACTACCGAGGATGTTAGCGCAAGGTTGGCCGAAAAGGGAATAGTCAGTGCCTGTTTTCATGGGGGTATGACCCAGACTGATAGAGAAAAAACCTTGATTTCTTTTAGAAATGGCAGTCTTATTTTTCTCATCTCTTCTGATCTCGCCGCCAGAGGTTTAGATATTCCCGAAGTGAAAAATATCATTCATTTTGAAATACCATCAAAAAATACGGACTTTATTCATCGGAATGGTCGTACAGCCAGAATGCATGCGGAAGGTAATGCCTTCCTCTTGATAGGTAAAAATGAAAGGTTACCCGTATATTTATCAGAGCCTCCCGAAACATTTGAGATTCCAATCGTTGACTCTCTTCCTGACGAATCACCCTGGATTACTTTATATATTAGTGGGGGTAAAAAAGATAAAATTAGTAAAACAGACATTGTTGGTTTCTTAGTAAAAAAGGGTGGGCTGGAATTACATGAAATTGGTAAAATTGAAGGCATGGATTTCATGTCATTCGTTGCCGTCCATCGAAATAAAGTGGAGAAGTTGTTGCTAAAAGTAAAAGACGAGAAATTAAAGGGTAAAAAATATCAGATTAGATTGGCAAGATAAAATTTTGATAATGTATAAGTTATGTGTATTCCTTGTATTATTAGGTATAAATATACATTTATTTGGAAGGGATACAACTCTTTTTAAAATAGTAACATCGACAAAGCCAATTAGAAGTCTGACTAAATTAGATGGTAATATCATTATTACCCGCTATGACGGTGTGTTTGAATTTGATGGAGAAAATTTCTTTAAAACAAAAATTAAAGAGGAAACTATAAAGGTTAAGTATAATCCAAACGAAAATTGGGCAAAATTAGTCAATCCAAAATTAGATTATGCTCAGGTGGAACTTTCAAATGATGGCATTTACTGGGTGTTGGTCAAAAATAGATTTTTTTATGGGTTTAAAGTAACTGATAAAATTAAAAAATTAATGCCTAATCTGGGTATTAGAGGTATTTATGCTAACAACCATTCCCTGCTTGTCTCCACCTATAATGGTTTTTATTTAAATCAAAAACAAGTATTTACAGATATACTAGAATATTCAAATAGTAATATTATTGAGGAGAAGGGGTATTTTTATTTTATTGCAAATACTGAAATGATCTATAAAATGAGCTTGGATGGATCAGAACTTGAAAAAATTATAGATCGTAATAGATTAGAGAAGATTAATAATGCATCTGTAGTTATTTTCCATAAAGGAAAACTCTATATAGGAGGTGAAAAAGGATTGGCTTTCTACGAAATTAATAAAAAAATCCAAATTCTTAAGGAAGGATTGGAAATTCATAATCTAACTATTATTAAGGATAAACTTTGGATTTCTGCCAGTGATGGCGTGTACATGCTTGAAAATAAAAACCTTAATAGGGTTTTTAAAATTAATAATAGTACAGGTGTTTTTGATTTGGACGGTTTGATTGTTTCTACCTGCTACGAAGGACTGTGGACGTATGATAGCAAAAAAAATAGATTAAAAAATATCTTAATAGGTTCACCTTATGAAAAAATAGAAACAGATGGTTTTTATGAGGATGATTACGGTAATTTTTGGATAAGTACTATCAATGGGATTATTAGATATCAAAGAGATAATAAAAATATTTCTACCTTTTTGGAAGGGACCGAATTCAACAGGAGATCTTATTTTTTTAAAGGGGATACCATCTACCTTGGAAGTAATGGAAATGGATTAATCAGTTTCGATATTAAGGAATTGATTGCTGAAGATGGAATAAGTACGCCCTCAAAAGAAAATTTCAGGTTTTTTTACCTGGCTACCTTTATTTTTATTGTTGGTTTGTTTATTGTGTTTTTCATTAAAATTTTATTAAAGCCTGTTGATATAATAGTTGACCCTCCGGAAGAGAAAGTAGAAACGGATGAAAATGTATTCTTTTCATCACTGGAAAATTATATAAGAAATCATATAGATGAGGTTAATGTCGATCAAATCAGAGATCGGTCCGGTATGACGAAATATGCTTTTTACACAAAATTTGAGGATCACTTTGGAAAAAAACCTAAGAAATATCTATCTGATATAAAGGAAAAAATTCTGCAAGAACGCCAAAATGAATTATTAAAGAAAAGGAATTCGTTGGAAGAAATATAAGAATTGATTAATTTTGTTTCAATTCATTCAAAATGACCAAATACCAAGTACTACTTGTATGCTTTTTTTACCTAATCACTCTGTCAGGAAGAGATACTACGCTTTTTAAAATTATTACTTCTCCTACGCCCATTAGACACATGACCAATATTGATGGGAAAATTATTTTGGCAAGGTATGATGGTATTTTTGAATTTGATGGCGAAAATTTTAATGAATCCACTTACGAATATAACGATTTATCCGCATCTCTTGAAAAAAACGAGCAATGGGCCAAATTGGCTGACCCAAAAATAGATTTTGCTCAAGTTCAGTTATCCAGTGATGGTATTTATTGGGTTCTTATCAGAAATAAGTTTTTGTATGGTTTTCGAATTATAGAAAAAATTAAAAGAATTCTCCCGGAATATTCCATACGGGGTATTTATGTTTCGGGAGACTCTGTTTACTTAGCCACTTATAATGGATTTTATTTAGGAAATAAACAAATATATAAGGATACCCTTCTTTTTTCAAATTCTAATTTCTGGATAGATAAGGAATACATTTATTTTTCGGCAAATTATGAAGATCATGTTTATCGTGTCGATAAGCAATTTTCAAATCTAAAAATAATAATGCCGGGGCAGGTAAAAAATAATTTTATTGCACATATCTCGAGTGTGTCCATTTTTAACGGATATTTATACGTAGGGGGACAGAATGGTTTTGGGAGGTACAATGAAAAATCTGGCTTTGAATTGATGGATAAAAATATCGGGGTATCCAATATTCATGTCCTTAAAGGTAAGTTATGGTTGGCCTGTGCAGATGGGATTTATGTGTTGGAGGGTGAAAAATTGGTCAAAAAATTCAATGAGGGTAGTACAAGTCTTTTTCCCGTGGGAGATAAATTATTTTCAACTGGTTTTGAAGGCCTTTGGGAATATAATTTAGAGGCCAAGAAATGGTCCAATATTTTTAAAGGAACCGTTTATGAGGATATTGAAACCGACGCTCTTTACCCTGATCTGTTTGGAAATTATTGGATAAGTACCATTGATGGCATCCTGAAGTACAATATTAAAGATAAAAAGATAACGACTATCCTGGAGGGAACCGAATTTAACAGGAGATCCTACTTTTTTATAGAGGGTACCTTATATTTTGGTAGTAACAGTAATGGTCTCATTAGTTTTGATGTAGAAAATATGATTTCTGATGATGTTATGAATTCTATTGAAGGTAAAAAGAGTAAATTTGGCTATTTCCTAATGGTTTTATTTCTAATGAGTTTTCTGGTTACTTTCTTTATCTGGTTCAAAAGAAAGCAAATGCCTGTTTATATTACTGATAGTAGTAAACAAAATATAAAAACTGATACGAATAAAATATTTTCAGAACTTGAAATTTATATCAGAAATAATATTGACGATTTGAATGTCGATCAAATCAGATATCGGACGGGGTTGACTAAATATGCTTTTTACACAAAATTTCAAGCGTATTTTGGAAAAAAACCAAAAGAATTGATCGCTGAAATCAAAGAACAGATTTCATCTGAAAATCAAAGAATTATAAAATAAGAAAAATTAAATTCCGAAAAAGTTTGAAGTAATTCCGAAAAAATTCTGACATCATTCAAAATATTTGGACATTTTTTCTCAATTTTTTGTTCAATTGTAGGAATAAATTTTTGATAAAACTATATTTGTTTATTAAATAAAAAAAAAGGGCTAAAAACTAATAAAAATATAAAGATTTATAACTGGGAGTAATTTTGGAAAGAGGGGAATGCCTGAGGGTTATTTCCCCTTTCTTTTTGTAGGAAAAGGGACTATCTTTAGGGAAAAAATGAAGTCATCAGTTCATATTTCAACCATCTTCCCAACAACCTTAGAACGCGCTTTTAAAACCCCGATGCTTTGTGATGTCACGAAAATTCATACCGGCTATAGTGTGACTCCAAGGGTGACTCATTGCACAGAAGACGAAACTTGGGGTAAAAAAGGCGGAACCCGGAAAATATTTATGGCAAAAACTTCTTCTTTTAAAGGGGGTGAAGCTTCTCTGGATAAAGTTTTGGAGAGAAAAGAAAATGAATACTGGAAAATTGAAATTTCTGACTTCAAAATGCCTTCCATGGGTTTTGAGAAATTTCAGGGGGAATGGTTTACCAAACAGCTTAAAGAGGGGGAAGTAGAAGTCCTTTATAAATATACCATGTTCTCCAGAAGCCTGCTACTTTATCCCTTCCACTGGCTTTTCACCAAAATTATCTGGAAGAATTATATGGGACATGTGTTGGAAAACGTTAAAAAATTAGCGATTTCTGAGGCTCCTTATGTAAATGATTAAAAAGGTTTATTCCGTCCAATAATAAGAAACTGGTTAAAATAGTAAAATATGTCCCGTCGTGTTTCAAACCCAGGCATTCAATCCCTGCACCACATTGCTATTATTTGTGCTGATTATGAGAAATCAAAACGATTCTATACAGAAATTTTAGGCTTCCAGATAAAGAATGAGGTCTATAGGGAGGAAAGACAATCCTTTAAATTGGATCTCTCTTTGAATGGGCATTATTTGATTGAACTATTCTCCTTTCCAGATCCTCCTAAAAGATTATCCAGACCAGAATCAACCGGATTAAGACATATTGCCTTTGGGGTGAATAACATAGAAGAGGCATGTCTTTTTTTAAAAGACAACCAAATAGAAACGGAAGACATCAGAATAGATGAATATACGGGCAGAAAATTCACCTTTTTTGCAGACCCTGATGATTTGCCTATAGAATTTTATGAAATTGAAGCCGATTAGTAGGTGTTCAACACGACTTCTTCCAGATTATCAGCTTCTTCTTCTGTAAACAGGCGATATATTACCTTGAAGGTTTTACCATAAGGTGTTTCTAACGAAAAACCTCCGGCACCAATGCCATCTGTCACATCAAGGGTGAAATGGGCATGTTTCCAGTACTCAAACAGGTCCTTATCCAACCAAAAATCGAAGCCCTTTATTTTCCAAAACGCACGAGAAAGCTTCTCAAATTCTACTGAGATTTAATCAGTCCGTGTTGGCACCTTCTTTTGGATTTTTTCCTGAAGCCACTACCCTGAATCCTACCCAGTGTCTTGCCCTTGCCTTGTCAGAGGAAAAGCTTCAGGAAGCGGTAGATTTGTTAAATAATAAAGGCACAAAGCAAAATGGTTTGGAATGGTCAGTTTTAGATTATAACTATCACTTCACGAATAATGTGGCTATTAACCAAATATTACAGCGACTTATTTTTATATTTTCTGAAAATCATCCATCTAAAGATATTTTCTCTGATTTTTTAATTAAAGAATTGGTTATCAGGATATTACAAACAGAAAATAAATCGATGTATTTAAAAAAATCGGAAACAGACACCAATCACGACCGATTTTCTTTTATCATCAAATATATACGGGATAATCTAACCAATGAGTTGACTGTTGAACAGTTAAGTAAGAAAGTACACATGAGTGAATCTAATTTTCACAGAACTTTCAAACACGAAATGGGAACCTCGCCTATTGAATTTATCATTGAGGAAAGACTCAAAGTGGCAGAAAATTTGCTTAGAAATCCTCGACTTAGTATTAAAGAAGCTTATCTGGCAGCTGGGTTTAATAGCTTTTCGTATTTCCATCGAATTTTTAAAAAGAAGAAACATCTTTCCCCTTCTGCATTTAAAGAAAGTGCCATCTGATTCATTTTGTTTGAAAAACCTAAATTATAGGCAGCAAACCCGCTTTGCTGCCAATTTATAGTCCACCCTGATTGACTTTTTTTCTTCGTGTATGTATGCTCAATATTTTGCGGCTCTCTTGCTCAACCAACGCATGTTTTCGGTGAGACCATATTTGTTCCCTCGCCATTTTTCCCGCTTTTTCTACGTCAACAATGGGAAATGGGTAGTCAAAACCTATTTTTACCCGATAAATGGATTGCTCTATTAATGTCATTTTGTGCGGTTCGTGAATTAACTCACTGGGTAAATTTGAAAGCTCAGGTACCCATTGCTTTATGAAAATACCATCTGGGTCATGGTCTTTACTCTGTTTAACTGGATTATACATTCTCACAATGTTAATACCCGTTGTACCTGCCTGCATTTGAAATTGTGGATAATGAATGCCGGGCTCGTAATCTAAAAATAATCGGGCTAAATGCTTTGTACCAGATCGCCAGTCCTGATATAAATGATGGCAAAGAAAACTGACCAGCATGGCTCTCATTCTGAAGTTTATCCATCCCGTTTTTTGCAAACATCGCATACAGGCATCCACTAATGGATATCCTGTTTCACCCTTCTCCCACGCGGCTATAAATACTTCGTTCTTTTCGTGCTCAAGTAGCTCATAACCAGCATTGATACATTGGTTTTCGTAACTACAGTCCACTTCAAATTTTTGGATGAAATGACAATGCCATTTCAGTCTGGTCATGAAATTCAGATAGGAGCCCCGATAAGGTTTGCCTTTAGTTTGCTCAGACACAAACTGATAAACCTGCCTTATGGAAATATTCCCCCAACTGAGATATGGACTTATTCTGCCGCAGGAAGTTCGGCTGGCCAATGGTTTACTGATCGATTTACTGTAGGTTTTCCCCCTTTCCAACACAAAACTTTGCAAATATTTCCAGGCATACCGCTCTCCGGCTGGCTGATATGTAGATGGATAGGCTAATAACCTGTCCAGTAATTCCTTAGGTAAAATGAAAGGATGTTCAACCTTAATTTCAGTGCCAATGTGGTAAATGTTCTCTATGACAGGCGAATGCATGGTGATGAACCAGTTTTTATCCCAGTTGTCTCTGTTTTTTATTCCCCTAACCACGCCATCTCGCTGGTATTCATGCCATATTATTTGTTGGGATTTGCAAAATGTAGCTATTTTTTTATCCCTTTCATAAGTTAGGGAAATACCGGATTCCTGATAACTGAACAGGTTTTTTATGGAAAAATTAGTAGCTAAATGGTTAAATACGTCTATGGCTTCTCCATAAAAAATATGCGCTTTTTTATGAAATGGTTCAAGCGTTTTATTGAAGTCTTGTAAGGAGTAATACTGAAATTGCAAATGCCTGTCGCTTACATCACCATAGTTAATATGTTCAGGTTCAATGATAAATATAATAATATAGGGCAATCCCGCTTCTTCTGCCCGTTGAAGGGGCTGGTGGTCCTGCGTTCGAATATCTCTCTTGAGCCAAACGACATTTATGCCCGACGTATTCATAATGTATGATTTCTGACAAGGCAACGTAAAATGAAGGGCAATGTTCTGAGGCTAACCGTTTACTTTTTTGTACCATGGATTCTTTTCTCGAATTTTATATGAGTATGCCTGAAAAATCTTACTTTGCATCTAATTAGACGATATTACCAACAATTCAAAAATTAAAAAAACGATGAGGTTAAAAGGACTATGCTTTATCCTGACTATAGTATCATTCTCACAGATAAATGCTCAAAATGAGGTGACCATGAGGCATAGGGATTCCATAAGAATTTCTCAGTTTATCATCAATTATGTGAACTCCCTGAATAATTATGCCCAAAATAATTATCCGACAGAGGAGCGGATAATTATTGAAAAAGAATACTTCCTGTATGAAGGCGAGGGAAATGTGGTGCTCGATTTTCCTGATATACAACATCAGCAAAATTATCTGATCAGGGATTATTTGACAAGTATGAAAAATGAATCTATCATTTTACAATATGAAATAAATCAAATAGACATTTTAGATTGTACTTTCAAAGAGGATCATTTTTATGCGGTAAGAATTAACAAATTTGTCGTAAATAAAATGACAAATAAGATTTTATCTGCCAGGGAAATATTTAATTTAAAAATAGGCGATGATGGAAAAGTAAAAATTAATTATATTATTTCGTCTGTATTTCCTGAAATTTTTGCCTCGGCAAACTGTGTAAAACCAATTGTTTTAGCTCCTTTTGACATACAAATAATGACGGGGATAGCCACTTTTCTGGAAGATGGGAAGATAGGTTTTTCTGGGAATATTATGGCAAATCGTCCAAGTGCCATCACTGAAACAGGTATCGTTTGGAGTTATATCCCCAATCCTTCCTATAAAGATTTTAAAATGCCTGCTATCAATTCCATTGATCTGCTATTCTTAAATATTACAGACCTTAATCCCGGGAAAGAGGTATTTTATAATGTGTACGCCGTCGCAGAAAATGAAGTTTTTTACGGGGAATCCAATTCTTTTTTATTGCCAAATGAGGTCAAAAAATTAATTATTGATACGCCGAAGGTGATAGACGTTCAGGTTCCTGTTCAGGTTCCTTCTCCTAAAACTAAACCTTCCATTGAATGGGTGGAAATTCCTGGAGGCACTTTTTTAATGGGTAGCCCCGCCAATGAACCTGGCAGGCAGGGCGACGAAGATCAGATTCAGATAACTATCAGCCCGTTTAAAATGTCAACATACGAGATTACTTTTGCCCAATATGATCTTTTTTGTGAGGAATCAGGTAGAGCTAAACCTAAGGATAATACCTGGGGCAGGGAAAACAGACCCGTTATCAATGTAAACTGGGTGGATGCCGATGCTTTTGCCAAATGGTTGGGTTGCAGATTGCCTACTGAAGCAGAGTGGGAATATGCTTGTAAAGCAGGAAGTGATACGCCTTTTAATACCGGAAATAATCTGACTACCGATCAGGCTAATTATGACGGAAATTATCCCTATAATGGAAATGAAACAGGGTCATATAGACAGAAAACCTCCCCCGTAGGTAGTTTTGCCCCTAATGCATGGGGTTTGTACGACATGCATGGCAATGTTTGGGAATGGTGCAGTAACTGGTATGGGGATTATCCCAATGCTCCCGCTAATAATCCTCAAGGTCCGTCGGAGGGACAGGTAAAAATTTATAGAGGCGGAAGCTGGGGCAGTGACGCCGAAGTTTCCCGCAGCGCTTATAGAAATCACCTGAATCCAAATAATAAATCGGACTTCATTGGTATAAGACTGGTTCTGGTAGAATGATAAATTGAAATAGATTTAATAAACGCTTATCTTCGTAATAAACCAATGGAAGAAATGCAAAGATCTGAACTCAACAAAAAAAAACTTGATTTGATTGACTGGATTAATCAGCTATCAGATAAAAATACGATTGAGTTTCTTGATAACCAGAAAAGTGCAACATCGAAAGATGATTGGTGGGATGAACTGTCAGATAATGAGCAAAAAAAATTACAAAATGGAATGAATGACATAGAAAATGGTCATGTGATTTCGTCAGCTCAGTTTTGGAAAGAACTGAAAAATGTCTGAGAAAAAAAACGAATCGTTGAATATTCTAACCAATCAATAGAGATCGCAAAAGAAATAGTTTTTTAATTAAAGCCTTAATTATTTTTGAAAAAATAGTAATCTTCTATCGAAACATATATCCAGCTTCCCAGAAGAAGAGGATAAGAAGAGCGGCTCTTAGTAAAGTACTCTCTGTTTATTATTCTGTTACTAAAAATAGTATTTCAATCATTTCAATCTTTGATAATCGATGGGATGAAACAAGCAAACTCAAATAGGACAACCTATAAAAGCAGTTTCGTTTATTAGTAGGATTGGTTTTATGAAAACCAATCTTTCAGTTTCTTTTTATTTCAACTGCCAAACCCGGACATAATCAGTGGAAAAAACAGAGGGGAGATCTGCCACATCGGGAAGTCCTACCCAGTCTTCCATAATTTCTGCATCAAAAACAATATGAAGAGGTCTATGGAAATAATCATTGATTCGTTGAAAAACTTCTTTCCCATCGATATACCAGACTAATTTTTCTGGCGTCCAAAGAAAACCGTAAACATGAAAATCGGCATAAAAATCGTAAGGCATTAATTGCTTAAATGAATAATTGGGCAATTTGGTCTTCTTCTTATTAACCACCGATTCTACATAAGGTGTTTCATATCGGTGAATGGTAGCCCAAAAAGTACGTTGAAGCTGAGGATCAGGCAGTTTGCCAAAAAGTTCAAAAATATCAATTTCCTCAGAAGCATCCCCCTCCCGATATTTTTTATCGGCATCAAGCGGATCGTATAACCAGAAAGCATTACAAACCCCGGAACGCATGGACCGGCTGCGAGCTTCGAAATAACCATACAAAATCCGGTGCTTACTTTTTACTATGGCGGTAGAAAACTTATCCAGCCCCCGCGCTTTGTTCTCCACACTCACTTCTGATGGATCAAGGCTTTTAGCTGATAATTCAAGATGACCATTTTTCACTGCCACATTGTTCCTATCAAAATAAGCAGGTTTTCTACCTACCCAGGCAGGATTAAAATCCCACCATTTTTCATTATTCAGCGTCGTGCCTTCAAATTCATCACTGAAGGCAGGTACCCATTTCCACTCATTTCCTAAAGGGCAGATAGGTATTTCCGTGTCGGATTGTGCCATTACCTGAACTACCACAAATAGGAAGAGACTGATACATTGAATAGCCTTTTTCATGATATTATTTTTTTAATGTAACCCGTATTTTTCTCTGAATATTTTCAAAAACCCATTTCCCATTTTTTAAGGTCGGGGAAATAGAGGTCCCTGCTATTTGAAGGCTACCTATTCCTTTTTGAAAAACAGGTAGTTCCACCCGTGCTTTCATTCCTTTGGGCAGCTCCAGATCTACCTGATAATTCCTTTCATCCTGTGTGATTTTCTCATAAATGGAGCCAAGGGCAGTAGGAACACGAATCTCTGCCAGGGTTAAGGTGCCAATTTCAGGTTTGATAGATGCCTCGGCAAATCCGGGAGCAGACGGTTGAATGCCCATCAAACGGAAGGCAATAAGATTAGATGGAGCGGCACCCCATGCATGATTCCAGTCCAGATTGGGCTTAAATTTCAAATCCCAGGCCTCCATGGTCATACCTGCACCGACTTGAATCATGTGATACCAGCCTCTCTCATCTTTTTTTGTAAGCATTTGCAGAGCGTAATCTCCCATACCTTCATTGTATAAAGCATCCATAAAAAACTGCGAACCGTAAACACTGCAAGCCATATCTTTTGACTTAATAAATTCTTTCACGCGCTCTTTATTTTCCTCTTTTACCAAACCAAAACAAAGCGCGAAGAAATTGGCATGGAAAGAACTGTGAGAGGTGGTGTCCCCGTCTTTCATGAGACCGGTCGAACGGTCAACAAACTGATTATTATAATTTTGGAATAAGTTTTTGACTTTTTGATCATAATATTTTACGTCATCCTGATGACCGGTTATTTCGGCAAATTTTTTCATCAGCACTATCGATTGGTAATAATATGCGTTGATAACACTGTTATAATCGCAAAAAACAAAATTATCAGATTCACCTATATATTCCGGTCCTGCTACCTTATTTCCCCTCTGTGGCCAGTCTGTAATATCCAGAAGACTTTCTTTTCTATCAAAAGTTATATAATGGATGGAATCGAGGAATGATTTTCGCTGCGGCTTTGCGGTAGTGCTAATAAGTCCATTGGGTTGTTCAAAAGCCTCTAGTGTTTTAAGTTTAAGCAGATCATAGTATTTTTTAATTAAAGCCGTATTTCCTGAATATAGATAGTCATACCAGGCAATCTGATGCATTTGCAAATGCCATTCGGTGGGCCAGGTTGGGTGAAGCATGAGGTGTTCGAAGGTATTTCGGGCAAGGCTATATTCCGTGTCCAACGCATAATGGGACAGTTGATTGATCAGGGCATCTGCCTCATAAGGTATCCTTTCCCTATCCCCATCGATATATAAACCCATGAAAGAGGTCGCTTTAATGGTGTGTTTACACAAATCCCAAATGGCATTCAAAGCCTTATCATTACTTTTGAAGGAAGAAGCCTGCTCGTTAAACCGGTAATGAAAATATTCTCTGGACAGGTTTATTTTACCTGCATAAGGGCTTTTTTCAATTTCTGCATACCTGAATGGCGCCACAATCCCCATAGAAATGGGAAGACGGATAGCATTTCCCGAGGTGTTTTTCTTATCTGGCACATTGGGTAGAAAAAGGATATCTGCTGTATTTTTGGTCACCATATAACGGTAAAAGCGAATATTTCCACCCGGTTTCCTGTCAATTTTACCTGATTCATCTAATTTTTCTCCAATATAAATGACAGCGGTATCACCCGCTGAAAGCATGGAAATATCGACCCTTAATTTTCCAAAAAAATCTTTTTCAAAATCATATAAGATATTTCCGTTGGGAAGATTTATCTTTTTTGCACTGGATTGTACCTTTTTATCAATCAAGAGGCTATCCATTTTAGACTGGGAAAACCCGGAAATGGAAAGAATAATAACCAATGGAATGCAGAAAAATTTATAAGACATCATCATACTTTAATTTTCAAATTAAGGTTCATCATCGTAATATAGGTAATAACCCTTGTACCAAAAAAATAAGGACGGCTTATTTTTATTTGAATACCTATATTTCCTTACGTAAAATAATATCATGGTTTAATGAATCGTCGGGCTTACTTTTTAATATAATATGCTTTTAAGAATAAAAAAAAACTTACTTTTAGTCATGGAACAACAAAGGGAACTGGAATTATGGCAAGCTTTTACGGAAGGTGATATTTCAGCTTTCGAAGCCATTATGTTGGAACAATTCCCAACGTTATATCAATATGGATCAAAATTTTCCAAAAATTCGGAAATTGTTAAGGATTGTATTCAGGATCTGTTTTTATACCTTTGGGAACATAAGGAACACCTGTCAAAAAATGTATCAGTAAAGGCTTATTTAATGTCCTCATTGCGAAGACGTATTCATCTAAATAAAAATATCGTCTCTTTCGATGCAATGCCTGCCAGTGAAAGCCCCTTGTTCCAGGTTGCCTTTTCTGTAGAAGATGCCTTCATTGAAAATGAATACCTGCAGCGTCTGTCAAATCAAATAAAGAATACGCTAACCCATATTCCTCAAAGACAAAAAGAAGTTATATATCTCCGTTTTTTTCAAAACTTACATCGCGATCAAATAGCTGAAGTCTTATGTATCACACCTCAAACGGTTTCTAATATTTTGCAAATGGCTTTTAAGTCTATTAGGAAAAATTGGAAAACAGAATATTTCGGACTATTATTCTTTCATTTCGTGCTGAATTGAAATTTATTTGAAAATAGTTTTAAAATCAATAGTATGTAAATAGTAACATACCTCTCTGTGTGGAATAAATAACCTATTATTTCAACATGGAGTATTATAAGTATTGCAGTCTTCAAGATTTGGTTTTAGATGATTTTTTTCGGGAATGGGTCTTGGTACCTACCCCTGAGTTGAATGCAAAATGGCATCAATTTCTTTCCGAAAATCCCGAAAGATGGGATGTCATTCAAGATGCCAGCCTCATCGTGAAGTCTATTAAAGTGGAGGAGCCAAGCATTAGCGATCAGGAAATCAGAAGCTTAATTCAACATACGGTTAATAAGATAGAGAAGAAAAAAGAAGCAGGTATAGGCGCTCTTTCAGCGGGAATAAAACCATTAAAAATCGCCTTTTTCCGTCAGACCTGGTTCAGGTTAGCTGCATCATTCCTTCTTTTATCTGGCTTGGGTTGGTTGGCGTATGAAAGGTATCAAACCGATAATTTGTATGATAAATTTGTTACCGATAATAAATCAAAATTAATTGAAGTCATAAATAATGGCGTCAATCCTCAAATTGTACTGTTAAATGATGGCAGTAAGGTTACGCTGAATGCAGGAAGTCGCATCAGTTATGAAGCTTCCTTTTCCGGAAATAATCGAGTGGTTTACTTAACAGGGGAAGCCTTTTTCGACGTAGTGAGAAATCCTCAAAAACCATTTTTAGTTTATGCCAATGAGTTGGTCACTAAGGTTTTAGGTACAAGCTTTTCAGTTAAGGCAAATAAATTTGATAAGCAGGTGGTCGTTGAGGTTAAAACGGGAAAAGTTTCAGTTTCAGCCCAAAAAGGGTTCAATGAGAAAGCCGATAAATTTAAAGGCTTAATACTGACGCCCAATCAAAAAGTGGTTTATGACAGAGAGGTTGCTCAGTTGACCAAGTCTCTGGTCGCTGAGCCTATCATCATTTTTCAAGAAAAGGAGGAGCAAAAGATGGACTTCAATTTTGATGATACCCCTGCCAATGAGGTATTTGAGGTGTTGGAAAATGCGTATGGGATTCATATTATTTATGATGCTGATTTATTGAAAAATTGTCCGGTTACTGCGCCTTTGTCAGATCAGAATCTCTATAAAAAACTAAAAATAATTTGTAAGGCCATAGAAGCCCAATATGAATTGATTGACGGTCAAATTATCATTCAAAGTAAAGGATGTAAATGATTAGCCCTTTTTAGATCAATTCATTTTCGTATGCTTTTGTACACCAGTTTATTTATACTATTTCACCCACTTTTATAAACACCAGATTTTATGAAAAAAAAGAGACTCAAGGAATTCGTTATTAAGGAAATGAAGAAAACCATTATCCAGTTTATTCTTGCTTTTTGTATTGTTGGAATTAATTATGCTAATGAAGCAGATGCCCAAACAGATTTGAATCATAAAATCTACCTGAATGTCCAGGATGAAAGTTTGGCAAAAGTTCTGAAACAGATAGAGAAGCAAGTAAGATTGTCCTTTGTATTTAGTTCAAAATTGATTCAATCCAATCAAAAGGTAAATGCCACATTTGTGGATAAACCTTTGTCCTTTGTTTTGGATAATCTACTAACCCCAAGGCAGTTGTCCTTTGAGGTAGTCGATAATATGATTATTTTGAAAAGATTGGAAGGCACAAAAACATCCTTTATTGAAACTTTACCAAACGAGAAATTTAGCTTGGTAAAAGGCGCCGCTACTTTTATAGTTTCCGGTACTATTACCGATGAAGCAGGAAAAGCTTTAGTTGGTGCAACCGTTGCCCTTGAAGGTAGCGGTAAGGGTACATTTACAGACGAAAATGGTTATTATTCTCTTACCCTGGATGATGCTGAAAAAAATGGAAAACTAAGCTTTAGCTTTGTCGGTTATGAAACACAAATAGTTGACATACAAAATAAAACACTGATAAATATTACTTTAAAAGACGCAGGTACCTTAAGTGAAGTGGTGATTGTTGGTTATGGTTCCCAAAAAAGAAGTGATGTAACAGGTTCAGTGGCAAAATTTAAAAACGAAAATCTGGCAGAATTGCCAGTCTCCCGTTTGGATCAGGCTTTACAAGGTAAAATGGCGGGTGTTCAAATTCAAAATACATCGGGTGAGTCAGGTACCGATCCCAAAGTGGTTATCAGGGGTGTTAGTTCAATCAATGCGGGTTCAAGCCCCTTAGTAGTAGTCGATGGTCATCCTGTTCCAGACGGATTGGCTTTTGTGAATATGGGTGATGTCGAATCAGTAGAGGTATTGAAAGATGCTGCTTCTGCTGCGATTTATGGGTCAAGAGGCTCCAGTGGGGTTATTTTAATTACCACTAAAACAGGAAAAGCAGAGAAACCTAAATATAATCTTAAAGTTTCTAATGGATTTAAAGAACCATACAAGTTATATTCCAGAATGACAAGTACTGAATATCTTGAATTTCTTTATGATGAAGCAGCTCAAAGAGCGAAAGATCCAAGTATTGTAACGCAAGCTGCTCCAGCAACAGATGTTGATAAAGCAGCTTATGCCATTGAACAGGTTTTAAGAGACGGACAAACCACCGATTGGCAAAAAGAATTAGTTAGAGACGCTAACGTAAAAAATATTCAGCTGAGTGTAGCAGGTGGAAGTAAAGATTTGAAATATTTCTTCTCTGCGGGTTATCAGGATGATCAGGGTATGATTTTTGCCAATGAATATAAAAGGTATAATATTAGAAGTAGGTTAGATGCTCAATTGAATAAACGCATGAAACTTTCCGTTAATATTGCACCAAGTTTCAGCCAAAGACAACGTTCATCGGAACAGCTTCAGGATTTTCTCCGCTTCCCTTCCTGGTTACCAGTTCGTCACACGGAAAAAACGGCTGAATTTGTTAGGGGTAATCCATTATATGCAGATATTAAAGCGGGTGATTATGCCCAGCCCCGCCATTTTAACCAAAGAACTTACAGCGGTATTATGCCCGATGGTACTCCCTGGACAAATGCCGTATTGGTGGACCCTTTTGGTAGTGCTCAAAATAGCCCAAGGTCGGTGTCAGAAACAAGAACATTGACAGGAAATGATTACAGGGTTCAGAATGCAGCAGATTTAACGATAAACTTACTTCCAGGGCTTGATTTTAAAACCTTGGCAAGTGCTTATGTCACCTATACAACCAATCAGGATTTTGCAAAAAAGAACTCAAACAGAGCAGGTGATGTGAGTAGAGGTGTTTATAGTAATCGCTTTTTTCTTGACCTTCTAAATGAAAATACCCTGAATTTTAAAAAGGTGATCAATAAACATACTATTGGTCTCCTCGCAGGTTTTACTGCTCAAAAAACGAATATAAATTCCGATCAGGCAGTAGGTCTTAACTTTGCAGATGATAATATTTCTACCTTAAATACGGCGTTGACAAAAGACCAGGTAGGTACCTTTAATACAAAAAATCAAATTGGATTATTGTCTTATCTGGGTCGTGTAACTTATGGGTATCAAAATAAATATTTATTCTCAGCCAGCTATAGGGCGGACGGTAGCTCCTATTTTGCACCGGGTAAAAAATGGGGTAAATTCCCTTCTTTATCTGTCGGTTGGATAGCCAGTGAGGAAAAATTGCTTAAAGATATTTCCTGGTTAAGCCAGCTAAAGTTCAGAGGAAGTTATGGGGTTACCGGTAATAACCGTATTGTTGATTTTGCCTTCGTCGATTTATTATATGCTTCCAATTATCCCCTCGGACCTGGAACAGGTACAGTAACAACAGGTCAGGTGCCTTCCAGAGATATTTTATCAAATGCTGATATTACCTGGGAACAAACTTTTCAATTTAACGGTGGATTAGATTTATCCATCCTCGAAAATACAATTACCATAGGTCTTGATATTTATCGTTCAAAAACAGATCGGCTTTTACTCAGACAAGCAATCATGGGCTTTGCTGGCGTTCCACAAACCTGGAATAATATAGGAAGTCTTCAAAATGATGGCGTCGAACTAGAAATAAGCAGTAATAATGTGGTCACAGAGAATTTTACCTGGACAACTTCAGCAAATATTTCCCGGACACGGAATAAAATTCTGGAGCTAGGCACCGAGGCTTTTTTATTTAATCAAGGCGAAAGGACTGAAATTTACAGAAATAAAGTGGGAGATCCTTTAGTGCAGTTTTTTGGCTTCAAAACCGATGGTGTTTGGTTATCGCAAGCTCAAATTACAGAGTCTGGTATCAAAAGTAATTTAAGTAATGCGCTGGTACCTGGTGGATTGAAATTAGTCGATTTAGACGGAAATGGTATCCTAAATGCGGACGATCGCACGGTTATAGGTAGTCCTTATCCTGATTTTACCTGGGGCGTTTCAAACAATTTTAAATATAAGGCTTTTGATTTGAGTTTTATGTTTCAAGGTGTAGAGGGTGGTTCTTTGATAAATGGCGATCCTAATTATCTGGAAATCAGACGTACCGTCAGAGCTTACAGTAATAACAGATGGCTTAGCCCTGGATTTCCAGGAGATGGTCAAACACCCTATTCTTCCAATGGTTTCTCTTGGCTATTAACTGATTATGTCGTGGAAGATGCTTCTTATGTGGCCTTAAGAGAAATTCTTGTTGGTTATAGCTTGCCAAACAAATTGACAAAGCGCGTAGGTATAAAAGGTTTGCGAATTTATCTGACAGGTCAGAATTTATTGTTTAAAACTGCAAAAGGCTATCGAGGGCTGAATCCTGAATCACGGTTTCAAACGGGGCCATATAATACACCGCTGATTGATGGTTATCAACGTGGAAGTTTTCCAGTGAGCAGAACCTTTTTATTTGGCCTTGATTTGAATTTCTAATTTAAAAAATCTACGAATATGAAATTTTTAAAATATATCCTTTGCGTAATCGGTTTTGGTTCCTTTACTTCATGTAATGATGTAATTGACCTATTACCACAATCAAATGGAAATGCAACAACCTACTATTCAAATTTAGAGGAGCTGAATGTGGCGCTCGTAGGTTGTTATAGCGGTTTGCAAAGACCTATGTATTTCGAATGGCAACTCACAGAATTGAGAAGTGATAATACCAAAATGGGGTCGCCGGGAAGTCAAAGTGCGCCAAATAGAGATTTAAGTGACCTGGATATGTTTATTCCGGCAACTATTCATCAATCCGTCTATACTTATTGGCTCAACACCTATAATAATATTAGAAATGCAAATATTATCCTGGATCGTTTGGGGGTAAATTATGACGCTTCGGCAGGAAGTATTTCCCTGGCAACTAATACGCTCCCAATCACAGAGGTGGAGCGTAAACAAGTAGCCGGTGAGGCCTTATTTATTCGTGCTTATCATTATTTTAATTTGGTTAGATTATATGGCGGCGTGTTTTTAGTACATAAGCCTATCACTGCGGAGGAGGCGAAAACAGTGAACAGATCTTCCGTAGATGATATTTATAAACTGATTGAAGCCGATTTGAAAACAGCCTCCACGTTCTTAAGTTCAGCAAAGTTTAGTGCCTCCTCTCCCAGGCTCGGTCGCGCCAACGCCTGGTCGGCAAAGGGTTTATTAGGAAAAGTGTATTTGACCCGCAATAAAAAAGCAGAAGCTATTACTCAACTTCAAGATGTTATTAGCAATAGTGGTTATAATCTGTTAGCCAATTATGCCGATGTTTTTTCTATCAATAATGAGATGAATGCCGAAATTCTTTTCGCAGTAAGGTACAAAGCAGGTGGTTTTGGATTGGGTGCAACTTTTGGTAACGATTTTGCTCCCGTAAGTAGTGGCACAGCTATCATCAACGGCGATGGCGATGGCAATAATTATCCTACTTTTGAACTGGATTCTGCACATATTGCAGCGGACAAAAGGAAAGCCGTTAATATGGCGTTATGGACCACAAAGTATTATGCCAAAAAATTTGTTCACCCCATTGTATTAACAGATGATGGTGAAGGCGATTGGCCTGTTTTACGATTCGCCGACATTTTGTTGATGATGGCCGAAGCCAAAGGTTTTACCCCTGAAAGTATTACCTTGATAAATAGAATCAGAACTAGAGCGGGGTTGCCAGAAATTGGTGCAAAGGTGACATCGGTAGCTCTTTTTGAACAAGCTCTTGCCGATGAACGTCGGTTTGAATTGCTTTTTGAAAATCAACGCTATTTCGATTTGATGCGTTTTAATACCACTATGACGACGATTACCGCAGAGAAAATAATGAAAGATCATTTTGCAAAAGAATATGCCAAACATTATGGAAGGTACCCTGCTCCCGTTCCAACTTTGGCACAATTACAGTCGAGCGTCAACGCAAATCGATTATTATTACCTATACCACAACGTGAGATTGATACTAATACAGGATTGAAAATTGCACAAAATCCTGGGTATTAATCTTTAATAAGCAGGGGTTGATATTTCCAAATGTCGAACCCCTGCTTATTTATATTTTTTTTCGGGAAATCTTAATTGTTCTCTATTAATCCTTACTTTTTCACCAATTTTAACTAGGTTTAAATCTTGTATTTTTACTTATATCTTTTCTTAAATATTATGAAAAATATTCTCTTCCTATTGTTTTTTGTTTTTTTAGGGCATGCTTTGCCAGGTCAAAAAACGAAAAAACCTAATATCATTTTTATTCTCGCCGATGATTTAGGTATCGGTAATATCAGCTGCTATGGGTCGGATCAGTTTAAAACCCCAAATATTGACAAACTGGCGAGCACTGGCATGCGTTTTACCCATGGTTATACCGCCCCCTTGTGCGGCCCTTCCAGAGCGTTGATTCTGACTGGACGCCAACCTTTTAGAACAGGTACAACCAATCAGGATAGGGTTGGTAAATTGGAACCTTCTAAAGAAATATGCTTGCCAAGTGTGTTGAAAACAGCAGGTTATACCTCCTTAATGGTGGGAAAATGGTCACAATTTCCTCTGCAACCTTCTGATTTTGGCTTCGATCAATACATGCGATTCCAGGCCAGTGGTAAATATTGGAACACCCAGCCGGCGAATAAATCTTATACAAAAAACGGAGAAATAGTACCTCTCCTAGATGGCGAATATCTGCCCGATTTGATGCATAATCAAGTGGTTGACTTTATTTCAAAAAATAAGAATAAACCGTTTTTTGCCTACTATTCTATGTCCCATATCCATGGCGAAATTTTACCTACGCCCGATAGTAAACCCGATAGTAAAGATCTTTATACCGATAATATTAATTACATGGATAAATTGGTCGGTAAATTGGTAAAAGCATTGGATAGTTTAAAAATGAGGCAGAATACTATCATCGTTTTTGTGGGAGATAACGGTACAGCGGCCGAAGGTGCTTCTCGAGCTACCGTTCAAGGAAAAAAACTGTCAGGAAAAAAAGGAGATATGCTCGAATGTGGTAGCTTAGTTCCGTGGATAGTCAACTGGAAAGGGGGAGGTCAATCGGGGAAAGTGATAAATGATTTGGTTGATGCAACCGATTGGATGCCTACTTTTGCAGCCTTGACGGGTGCCAAATTACCTGAAAATGTGATATTAGATGGGAAAAGTTTTGCGCCCCAACTCAAAGGTGAAAAAGGAACGCCCCGGGAATGGATTTTTATGGAACTTGGCAATCAATGGTATGTCAGAGAGGAAAAATGGAAATTGAACAGGGCAAATGAACTTTTTGATATGAGAAATGCGCCGTTTGAGGAAATATTGATTCCCGCCGATTCAAAAGATGAAATGGCAGTTTCTGCCCGACAGAGACTTTCAGGCGTATTAAAATCCATTAATCCTGAAGGGGGCATTATGGATGATGCCGATGGAAGTGGCAGGCATAAAAGCAATGTGGACAAAAAAAATGCACAGAAAAAAGGTACTGGTCTATAATCGCAAAAAAACCCTAACACAATAACTAAAAATGACAAAAATATTTTTTCAAATCGCTGTTTGTATCGCTTTCTTTGGTAGCTATACCTTTGCCCAAAAGACTAAACCAAACGTGCTTTTTATCGCCGTTGATGATTTAAAGCCCATGCTTAATTGTTATGGAGAAAGTCAGATGATTACCCCAAATATTGACCGTCTGGCCAAAATGGGGACCGTTTTTATGAATAATTATTGCCAGCAAGCCGTTTGTGCACCTACCAGAGCAAGTCTCTTAACCGGACAAAGACCAGATTATACCAGAATATGGGATTTGAAAACACAAATTCGGGATATGGTGCCAAATATCGTTACCCTTCCCCAGTATTTTAGGGAAAATGGCTACGTCACCGCTACGATTGGAAAAATGTTCGATCAACGTTCTGTCGATAAAGGCATGGATATTCCCTCTTGGTCAGTGCCTACAGGTACTTATGGTAAAATGTCGCCGGAAGATTATGCAAAAGGGTACGAAAATCCAACAAATGGGTATCAATCAAAAGAAACAAAGGCCAAACTGGCTAAAATTGAGGCTGATGCAAAAGCAAGAGGGCTGGATGGGGCAGAATTAGTGGAATTTCTCTCGAAAAACAGAGGCCCTGCCGTAGAATCTGCCGATGTTCCCGATGATGCTTATACGGATGGAATTGTAGCTAAAAAAGCAGTGGCCATGCTGTCTCAGTTTGCAAAAGAAAAAAAACGGTTTTTCTACGCCGTCGGCTTTGTAAAACCGCACCTTCCTTTTATTTCACCAAAGAAATACTGGGACCTTTATGATCGCACTAAAATAAATATTTCACCCGTGCAGCATTTGAGCAACGGTGCTCCTTCATTTGCCGCTCAAAATTCCGGTGAATTAATCAACAGCTATTTTAAAAGTAATTTTGAACGATTTAATGATGGTACCATACCCCAAAATGAGGACGTTCAAAAGGAACTGATTCATGGATATTATGCAGCAGTAAGTTATATGGACGCTCAGGTGGGCAAGTTATTAGATGAACTGGAAAGGTCTGGTCTGGACAAAAACACCATCATTGTTCTTTGGGGCGATCATGGCTGGCATCTCGGTGACCATGGCCTTTGGTGCAAACACGACAATTACGAACAAGCTACTCGTGCCCCATTAATTATTTCCTCTCCAGGCTTCAAGGGAGGTCAAAAGGCACAAGGTTTGTCCGAATTTGTTGACATCTTTCCAACGCTAACCGATTTAGCCGGACTTACACTACCTGACGGATTAGCCGGTAAAAGCTTGGTTCCCATGATAAAAAACCCTAAAGCAGAGGTGAAAAGCTATGCTCAAAGCCAATATCCTCGTAATGGGGATAAGATAATGGGGTACACCATACGAACAAAGCAATATCGTTATGTCGCCTGGTATGAAGAGAATTTTAGGAAAAATAAGATTCTCGGTGATGTGAAACCTGTCGCTGTGGAACTTTATGATTATAAGAAAGATGCCTTGGAAAGGGATAATCTGGCGGAACGTCCGGAATACAAAGAGGTGTTGAAAAACCATGAAAGATGGATGAATGAATTTTTAACCACCCAAAAACATTCCTGGTAAGGTTTATTTCAATTGAAATAAATG
>Ga0208787_1000314_pt1 | contig 24160 bp, 16 predicted proteins | sample Wag4_2014_7_11_FD_187362 | JGI IMG/M metagenome (GOLD analysis project Ga0208787, IMG submission 187362) | Fresh water microbial communities from Ohio, USA - Utica-2 Time Series HT 2014_7_11 (SPAdes) (version 2) | ecosystem: Environmental > Aquatic > Freshwater > Water tank | place: USA: Ohio...
ATCGTCAGCTTGCGTTGCATTTTTTAGATAATTTGCATCAGAGTATGGACACGCAGCAGCAGATGGCATTTGATCAAGTCATGTATCAAGTTTTTAATTCCGAACTTGCGGCAAAACAGCATCCACCGGAGGATTTGGAGCGGTTACAGGCGCATGCTGCTGAAAAAGGAGGGTACTCCGTGCTCCTTTTTCGTCAACTTGCTCCTGTGGCTCCCGATTTATTGGAAGAAAGGGCTTTGATGGAATTTGGCCATTTAATCCAAGCTTGCGATGATATTTTTGATGTTTGGTTTGATTTAGAAGAGCGCGTACCCTCCTTTGCAGCCTATTTGTTACAGAAAGGCCAGCTTCAAAAGCTGGAGGAGGTTTTTGAGCGCCAGGTGACGGCCACTAGTGCGGCTTTCCGAAGGTGTACTTTTCCGAAGACCAGGATTGAAACCGCTTTAAGGCTGGTACATTATATCACGGCAATTACCCGTGTTTGTTTAAAGCAGTATCGCAAGCTAGAAAAAAAACACGGGTATTTACCCTTAGAAAATCGATCCGAAATGGTTGTGGATATGGAGCGCTGGAAAAATCGATTGGCAACGGCCTACGAGTTAGCCTTTTTTATGCCTTAAGCATTCATCAGTGCCTCGATTTCGTCTGCTTCAATAGGGATTTGGCTAAACAAATCCAACGGTCCCTGATCGGTCACAAGGATATCGTTTTCGAGGCGAATTCCGAAGCCTTCCTCTGGGATATAAATTCCGGGCTCACATGTAAATACCATTCCAGCTTGGAACGGATCGTAGCGATTCCCAAGGTCGTGGACATCCAGGCCTAAATGATGGCTAGTGCCATGCATGAAATATTTTTTGTAGGCAGGCCAGTTAGGATCCTGGTTTTTGATATCCGTTTGTGAAATAAGGCCCAAACCTAGTAACTCGCTTTCCATCATATTTGCCACCTCTTTGTTGTATTCCTCCAAGAGGTTGCCGGGTACTAGAAGCGCCCGTGCCTCCTTCAAGACAGTTAGTACGGAATTGTAGACCGCTTTTTGTCTTGGGCTGAACCGCCCATTTACTGGGATGGTTCTGGTAAGATCTGCTGCATAATTGGCGTATTCGGCGCCAAAGTCCATTAGTAACAGATCCCCATCCTTGCATTGTTGGTTGTTATCGATGTAGTGCAGTACACAGCCATTCTTTCCGGTGGCAATGATTGGCGAATAGGCATGCCCCGTAGCTCGGTTTCGGATAAATTCGTGGGTGATTTCAGCTTCTACTTCATATTCCCACACACCAGGACGCACAAATTGGAGTACACGTTGGAATGCCGATCCAGTTAAGTCAATCGCCTTCTGTATGGTGGCTACCTCCCACTGGTTTTTGATGGTTTGGAGTTTTTTTAAGATGGGTTGGGCACGGTGAATGGAGTGCCCAGGGTAATCCATTCGAATTTCTTTAGCATATCGTTGATCGCGCGACTCAACGGGGGTAATGAATTTATCGTGTTCGTTAAAGTTAAGGTAAATCCCCACGGAGAGGTTGATCAGCTCGCGCATAACCACGGGACCTTCATCTAGGAAATAAACTTTTTCGATACCAGATAGTTGGCGGGCTTCGTCCTTGGTAAGTTTATGACCTTCCCAAACGGCTATATGTTCGTTGGTTCGTTTAATAAATAGTACTTCCTCATGTTTTTCCTTAGGGCACCCTGGGAATAGAAAAAGCATACTTTCCTCTTGATCAATTCCACTTAGCCAGTACAAGCCTGTATTTTGGCGGAAGGGGAAGTATTGATCACCCGAGCGGGGCATTTGGTCATTGGAGTTAAAGATGGCGACAGTTCCTGGAAGCATTTCCCGTACAAATCGGCGGCGGTTATGCTGGAACAGTTCCGTGTCAGGCGTTTCGTAGCGCATAATTCTGTTGAGTAAAGTGAAAGGTGGGCCTCTTGGGGCTTATTCGTCTTCGTCGAAGTGTTGTCCAGAAGGGTAGGTGAGATCGAGCTGGTCAGAGTCTCCTTCTGCAAGGGCAGAAAGTTCCGATAGGTTTTTTTGCAAGCGAGCGATTTCAATTTTTTGGTTTTCCAGCTGTTCCAAGAGTTCGTCTCGTTGTTGTTCTAAGGAGCGACACTGTTGTTCAAGTTCCTGCAATTGGAGTTGGAGTTCTTGAATTTTGACGGGGTGGGGTGGTGTATCGTTCAGTGCTTTGTGTAGGCGTTGTATTTCGTTGCTCTGTTGTTGATCGCGCATCCGGAGGTAACGGATGTTTTCCTCTAGCAGCATCGATTTTTCTTGGGCATGGGTGGTGGCCTGTTGTGCTTGATCCAAGCTGATTAGATCAGCTCTTCGATTGGCTTCGTAGGTGGCCGCTACCTGCTGCATGGCTATCATTTTTTCATTTAGCTTACTTAATTCCAGTTCTGCATGGTGAAGGCTGGCTGTCTTTTGGTCGTGTTGGGCTCGGAGCTGGCCAAATAAATGGGCGATGGAGTTGCGCTCTTGTTCGCTTTGTTCGTAGGCAGCGAGCAGGTGTTTTTCTCTCCATTGTGCTCTCAAGGTCCAACCCAAGAGCACTCCTATCAGGGTTGCAATGGCCCAGAGTAACCAGTAGAGTAGAGGATCTTGAGCGAGGATATCCATGTGGAGCAGGCGTTCACGTTATCAGTACTTGGAGTAAAAGCGGGTATACCCAAAGGAAAATGGTGTGCGTATTGATTACACACCTAGGGACAAAAGTACTTATTTTTTTAGCTATAAAAAAACGCCCTGCACAGAAATCGTGCAGGGCGTTTACTAATTTCAAGGTCTTTTTAACCTAGAATATGTTTTACCCTTGGGCGGTGTGGTGTAATATCACCTAATTTTTCCTTTTTCGCTGCCTCATAATCCGTGAAGTTTCCTTCAAAGAAGACCACCTCTGCATCGTCTTCAAAGGCAAGAATATGGGTGGCTAGTCGGTCGATAAACCAACGATCGTGGGAAATAATCATCACACAACCAGCAAAATCATCCAAGGCATCTTCCAGTGCACGGAGGGTGTTGACATCGATATCATTGGTAGGTTCATCGAGCAAGAGTACGTTTCCTCCATCTTTCAAGGTCATTGCCAAGTGAACGCGGTTTCGTTCCCCTCCAGAACAGACACCCAGTTTTTTCTGTTGGTCGGCACCTGTAAAGTTAAATTTCGCGATGTATGCCCTTGCATTGACAGAGGCATTCCCCACCTGAATCAGGTCTTGGCCCTCTGAGATGATTTCGTAAATTGTTTTTTCAGGGAGTAGAGCAGAGTGGCTCTGATCTACATAGCTAAGTTTCACGGTATCCCCTACGGTGACCTCTCCGGAGTCGGGTGTTTCGTTTCCAGTAAGTATTCTGAAGAGGGTGGATTTCCCTACCCCGTTGGGTCCTATAATACCTACGATAGCATTTTTAGGCACATCAAAGCTCAAATTTTCGAACAAAAGACGGTCGCCAAATGCTTTCTTAAGTCCTTTTACTGAAATTACATTGTCGCCCAAGCGTGGTCCGTTCGGAATCCAGAGCTCTAGTTTAGCTTCTTTCTCCTTGACGCCTTCATCTGCTAGTTTTTCGTAGGCATTCAAACGGGCCTTTCCTTTGCTTTGACGGGCCTTAGGGGACATCCGTACCCATTCGAGCTCTCGCTCCAGTGTTTTACGTCTTTTTTCCTCCGAGCGTTCCTCTTGTTCGAGTCGCTTGGCTTTTTGTTCCAACCACGTCGAGTAATTTCCTTGCCATGGAATTCCTTCGCCACGGTCAAGTTCCAAAATCCAGCCGGCCACGTTATCCAAGAAGTAACGGTCGTGGGTAACGGCAATAACGGTACCCGGGAAGTTTTGCAAATATTGTTCCAGCCAGCCAACTGATTCGGCATCCAAGTGGTTGGTGGGTTCGTCCAACAGAAGAATATCGGGTTGGCTAAGAAGCAGTCGAGCTAAAGCGACGCGGCGTTTTTCACCACCGGAGCAAACCTTAATGGGGCGGTCGTCCTCTGGGCACCGGAGGGCATCGGTAAACAAACCGATGCGGTGATCGATTTCCCAGCCGTTGAAATGTTCAATTTGTTCGAGCACCTCCCCTTGACGTTCGATGAGCTTCATCATTTCTTCATCGTCGGTGACTTCGCCCAATTTCATACCAATATCCTCGTTTTCTTTCAGGAGGTCCATGATATGTTGAACGCCTTCTTCTACGATTTGGCGAACGGTTTTGGTATCATCTAATTCTGGTTCCTGCGCGAGGTATCCAATTTTATACGATTTCTCGAACTCGATTTTTCCTTCATAGTTTTGATCGAGTCCTGCAATAATTTTGAGGAGGGTTGATTTACCTGAGCCATTAAGACCCAATACACCAATTTTGGCACCGTAGTAAAAGGAGAGCCAGATGTTTTTTAACACCTGTTTTTGAGGGGGGAAGGTTTTATTTACCCCCGACATAGAGAATATGATTTTTTCTGACATGGCAATGATTTACCCGGTGTGGTTGGGGCACCGGAATTTATTATAAGACATTTAGGCTACAAAGGTACGGAAAAGCATTTGATCTTGATTTGAAGCAGCAGGAGTAATTTTTTTGGGGTGAATCTGGTGGTTTTCTTGCCTTTCCTTGCTCAATCGGGCAGTATCAAGTAGCTGTCCTCGAGTAAGTTATACTTCTAGTTGCGTTCGTAACAAGTCGTCCAAGTTTTCGCGACGGCGGATGAGTCGTGCTTTTCCATTTTGGACCAATACTTCTGCTGGTCGGAAGCGGGAATTATAATTGGAGGCCATCATCCATCCGTACGCACCAGCATTGTAGAACCCAACGATATCACCCTCTACCACCTCTGCGATGCGGCGGTCATGACCAAAGGTATCTGTTTCACATATGTTTCCAACTACGGTATAAATCCGTGGCTTGAAGGAAGGCTCTGTTACATTCACGATTTTGTGATAAGAGCCATAAAACATAGGTCGGATCAGGTGATTAAATCCTGTATTTAGCCCAACAAAGGAAGTGGAGGTTGTCTGTTTAACCAGCGTACACTTCGCAAAAAGATACCCAGCCGCGCTTACCAGAAACTTTCCAGGTTCGAACATCAAGGTTAGCTCTCGGCCGTACTCTTGGCAAAAAGTGGCAAAGCGGGTACTCAATTTTTCCCCTAGCTCTTCTACGTCCGTTTCAATGTCTTCCGGTTTGTACGGCACTTTGAAGCCACTCCCCAAGTCGATGTACTCTAGGTCGGGGAAGCGTTTAGCGGCATCGAACAGGATTTCTGCTCCTTTTATGAAGATATCTACATCGAGGATATCGGATCCTGTGTGCATGTGCAGCCCATTGATTTTCAATTTTTGGGACTCTACCAATCGGAGTACATGGGGAAGTTGATGGATACTGATACCAAACTTCGAGTCTATATGGCCCACACTTATTTTTTCATTGCCTCCTGCCATTAAATGTGGGTTGATTCGAATGCAAAAGGGGACATTGGGGTGGTGAAGGCCCCAAGTTTCCAGCATTGGAATGGCGTCAATATTAATTTTTACCCCGAGTTGAACAGCCTCATTAAACTCCTCTACATCGGAGAAGTTGGGGGTAAATAGGATGTCCTCTGCCGGAAATCCAGCTTTCAGTCCAAGTTGGACTTCTTGTATAGAAACGCAGTCCAAGCCTGCTCCCCATTCTTGAAAAAGGCGCATGACATGGATATTGGTCAAGGCTTTGCAAGCATAGTGAATGCGGAGTTTGGGCCACGTAAATGCGTTTGTAATTCGCCTGTATTGATGGGCCATGGTAGCTGCATCGTAAACATACAGAGGAGTGCCAAATTCGCTACATAAATCTAACGGACTCACCCCACCGGTGAGTTCGTACTTTCCATTCACTAATTCCATTTACAGTTCCTTTTCTATCAGATATTGATCTTTGTTGTACGCGTTTCGGTTATTGAGTTCTGCCAAAAAACCAGCCAAGAAAAGTTGGCTGCCGATAATCAAGGCGAGGATACCGAAGAAAAAAGCAGGTCGGTCTGCGATACCGTATTGGTTGTAAACAATCTTTGAGGCGCTGAGCCACACCAGAATGATTAACCCCAGCAGAATGGAAATGGTGCCCAGACTGCCAAAAAAGTGCATTGGTTTTTTCCCAAATTTTCCGACAAAATAGACCGAAAGTAAATCCAGAAAACCGGTGATGATGCGTTCCCAACCAAATTTGGAGTATCCGTATTTTCGGGCGCGGTGTTCCACTACTTTTTCTCCGATATGGGTGAAACCGGCCCATTTGGCTAATACAGGCATCCAACGGTGCATGTCGCCGTATACTTCTATGGATTGGACTACTTCCAATTGATATGCTTTCAAGCCACAGTTAAAGTCGTGCAGGTGAATCCCACTTAGTTGTCGAGCTACGGCATTAAACAGCTTGCTGGGTAGTGTTTTACTGATCGGGTCGTGTCGTCTTTTTTTCCATCCGCTTACCAAGTCATAGCCTTTTTCTTGGATCAGCTGCATCAGTTCTGGAATTTCATCAGGACTATCTTGCAGGTCGGCATCCATTGTGATAACGATTGCCCCTTGAGCCACTTTAAATCCAGTAAAAAGGGCGGCTGATTTGCCATAATTCCGCCTGAACTTGATCCCTTTTATGGCGGGATTTTGTTTTTTGAGTTGTTCAATGACCTTCCAGGAGCCATCATTGCTACCATCGTCTATGAAAATAATTTCATAGTGTAGTTGGCGTGCTTCACAGACCCGACGGATCCAAGCCTCCAGTTCAGGAAGGCTATCGGCTTCGTTTTTTAAAGGGATGACCAGCGACAATTGTAAGGGCTGCATATTGGTAGCATTTAGGACGGTTAGCTGGATTTTCGTTGGACAAAAATAGGGGCTATGGCGGGGTCTTCGGATTGAATTTTTTGCCCACGGTTTCTGTGCCCTTCTGTTTTAAGCATCAAAATCCAGCGTTCCACCAGTTGGTTTTGTTGTTCGATTGATAATTTAGGTTGATAGCTGTAAAACCCGGCTTCACTTCGTTGCCGATAGGCCTCGTAAAGCGTAACTGCACAGGCGTTGGAGATATTTAGGCTTTCCGCAAAGCCTGCTTGTGGAATATAGAAAGCGCCATCACAGTAGGAGAGGGCTTCCTGGCTAATTCCATCATCTTCATTACCAAAAAGAAGGGCGGTTGGGAGGCTAAGATCAAGCTCAAAGAGCGACTGACTTTTGTCACCGGGCAGTGTGGCAAGAATACGTTGGTACCGCTCTTTTACCCGGCGGAAACACTCTTCTAGGTTGTCAAAAACGTAGACATCAATCCATTTAAAAGTACCTGCGGAGGTGCGTTTTCCAAGAACTAGGCCTCGTTTATCGAGGTACGGCTTGGTATACACCACAAATATTTCTCGAATTCCGACGGCATCGCAAGAGCGCATGACCGCGCTGATATTAAGTGGGTCAAAGCTATTTTCTAGAACTACGGTCAGATCAGGTTGGGTAAGCCTTGCCGCCTGCCGCATTTTTAGTTCCCTTTCTGGCGTCATTTTCTTTAAATAATAGTGCAGTATGCGGTATTAGACGGAGATCAGACAGGTTGATTTTTACCGTTATAAAAATAGGGTTGAGTAGTTCAATTACGCTTGGGCACTAAGCTGCGCGGTAGCTTGATCAACGCTATCAGCCATCTTTAGGATAGCATCCAAACGGCTTATTTCAATCAATTTTTTAACCATTGGCTGAAGATCACCTGCCACAATGAAGGATCCTGGGTCTTTCCAAAGCCGATGCCCTGTCAGAATGGCGCTCAGTCCACTGGAGTCCACGAATTTTACACGGCTCAAGTCCAGGATCAAGTGTTGGATTCCTTCGTTGTTCAGAATGATCAGGTCGCTTTTTAACTGGGGGGCGATGGAAGAGTTTAAATTCTCCTCATCCAAAATCATCACGGCAAAGTGCTCTTGCTTGTCTAATCTGTATTTCATAGAATGTTGATTTTCAGTAAAATATCTAAAAAGGCGACTTTTTACTTGGTTGCGAGGGGCAAATATAGGCGTTTAGGTGGATAAGATAGGCAAAATAGCCTGACAGAACGTCAGGATTTTTATTTTGGCTCGATTTTTTCCTTAGTCGTAGAAAAAACAGCCATGTAGCGTGTCAAGGAAAATGGGAATGAACTAATTCCGTCACAAAAGTGTTAAAAAAGCATTAAGGTGCAAATCAATTTTCCCAATTACTCAAAAACGCTTAAAATTGTCGCAGTTTTCGAAGATTAAATTTGAACAAGATCATGAATAAACGATTCTCCCCGGTGGTAAAGCAAATCATACACCAAAGCGGCGCAGAAGCACGGCGTTTGGGTCATGATTATGTTGGGACGGAGCATTTATTGTTGGGTATCATCGGTGAGCGGGACTCTTTAGCTGTCCGCACCCTCGACTCTCTTTCGGTGGATGTGAATGAACTGCGCAAACGTATCGAGCGCGCTATTCCCAAGTATTCCAATTACCCTGCTGCAGAAAATTTATTTGTTGATAAAGTACCTGTGACCACGCAAGTTGAGCGTGTATTAAAGGTTACCTTTATCGAGGCAAAACAGATGCGCAGTGATGAAATTTTCCCCGAGCACTTGATGCTGTCTCTGCTCAAGCACACAGACACAAATGCTACTCAACTCTTAAATGAATTTTTTGTGGATTACGAAACGTTTAAAAAAGAACTGGAGTACGTACGCTCCGAACAAGATATCAATCCTCCAGGTATAACCAACCAATCTTCTGAAAGCGGAGGATACGAGGAGGAGGAGGATCGATTCAGCCGTTCCTCTGGAATAAAAGGCCAAACGAAAAGCCGCACGCCGGTGTTGGATAATTTTGGCCGCGATATCAGCCGCTTGGCAGAAGAAGGCAAACTTGATCCGATTATCGGTCGCGAAAATGAAATCGAACGGGTCAGTCAGATTCTCAGCCGGCGCAAAAAAAACAACCCCATTCTGATTGGCGAACCCGGAGTTGGAAAAACAGCCATCGTGGAGGGGCTCGCTCTGCGGATTCTCCAAAAGAAGGTGAGCCGAACCTTGTTCAACAAACGGATTGTGATGCTCGACTTGGCTGCTTTGGTGGCAGGTACCAAATACCGGGGCCAATTTGAGGAGCGGATTAAGGCGATTATGGCAGAACTGGAAAAAAACCGGGATGTGATTTTGTTTATTGATGAAATTCACACCATGGTTGGGGCAGGAGGAGCTACAGGATCTTTGGATGCCTCTAATATTTTTAAGCCAGCCCTCGCTAGGGGAGAACTCCAATGCATTGGTGCTTCTACCTTGGATGAATACCGCCAATACATTGAGAAGGATGGTGCTCTTGACCGCCGTTTCCAAAAAGTCTTGGTAGATCCTCCCAGCCAAGAGGATACCATCCATATCCTGCAGAATATACAGTCTAAATACGAGGAGTTTCACAGCGTTGTCTATTCTCCGGAAGCCATCAAGGCTTGCGTCCGTTTGAGTGATCGCTACATCACAGATCGTTTTTTGCCGGATAAAGCAATCGATGTACTCGACGAGGTTGGTGCAAGGGTCCATCTGAAGAATATCGTGGTGCCGAAGGAAATCGAACAGATGGAAAAGGACATCGAAGTGCTAAAAGAGCGTAAAAATCAGTCGGTCAAGGATCAAAACTATGAAGAGGCTGCGCACTTGCGCGATCAAGAAAGCAAAGCTGCTCGCGCTCTGGAATTTGCAAAAGCAGAATGGGAGGAGGAAGCAAAATCAAAGCGTTACCCTGTCGAAGAGGATGATATCGCTGAGGTAGTGGCCATGATGACCGGCATTCCGATCCGAAAGGTGGGAGAAAGCGAAAGTAAGAAGCTCGTTCATATGGGCGATGATATCAAAAAGATGGTCATCGGACAGGATGAAGCAATTCTTAAAGTGGTGAAATCCATCCAGCGAAACCGCGTTGGCTTGAAAGATCCTAAAAAACCGGTGGGCTCGTTTATCTTTCTGGGTCCTACGGGTGTCGGAAAAACGGAACTCGCTCGTTCGCTCGCCCGCTACTTGTTTGATAGCGAGGATTCATTGGTGCGCATTGATATGAGTGAATACATGGAAAAGTTCTCCATCAGCCGCTTGATTGGAGCGCCTCCAGGGTATGTAGGATATGAAGAAGGTGGTCAATTGACCGAGAAAGTGAGAAGAAAGCCTTATTCTGTTGTTTTGTTGGATGAAATTGAAAAGGCCCACCCAGACGTGTTCAATATCTTGTTACAAGTCTTGGATGATGGCCAACTGACCGATGGTTTAGGTAGAAAAGTGGATTTTAAAAATACCTTAATTATCATGACCTCCAACATTGGCGCACGTCAATTGAAGGAATTTGGGCAAGGAGTAGGTTTTACCACGAAAGCAAGAGAGGAAGCTGCGGAGGATACCGCTAAAACGGTTATCCAAAATGCACTTAAACGCACGTTCTCCCCTGAATTTCTTAACCGGATTGATGATGTAATCGTATTCAATCCATTGTCTAAGGAGCAAATCCACCAAATCATTGATAATGCTTTAGAAGGGCTTATGAAGCGCCTTCAAACTATGAAGCTTTCCATGACCCTCAGTGAGGAGGTAAAGGATTTCGTGAGCGAAAAAGGGTATGATCCCCAGTTTGGTGCCCGACCACTGCATCGTGCCATCCAAAAATACATTGAGGATCCACTTGCTGAATACATCCTCAACGAAGGCCCTTCTGAAGGCGCAGAACTTTCTGCCTCTATGAATGAAGCCAAGGACGGGGTGGTGATCGTGCCTGCAAGCAAAAAAAAGAAAAAAGAATCCGCAAATTAACTAATCAGGATCATGGGAGGTTTTTCCCATGATCCTCTTTTAAACATAACATAAGTAAACATGTCTGTTGTAGAATCTGCGGTGGCAACCGCACCCATCACCATCACGGAAGGCGCTGCTCAGGAACTTCATCGTATTCGTTCTTCCCAATCTGAAATACCTGCTGATTATGTGTTGCGCGTAGGCGTAAAAGGCGGAGGTTGCTCCGGTTTTTCATATATACTAGGCTTCGATGCCCCAAAGGAAGGAGATAACCTTTTTGAAAGCAATGGGGTGAAGGTAGCGATGGAAAAATCCCATGCTATTTATCTGCTCGGAATGGAAATCGATTTTGTTCAGGGATTGGATAATCGTGGGTTTTCGTTCAATAACCCGAATGCCTCCTCTACCTGTGGTTGCGGAACCTCTTTCTCCGCCTAATAATTGCTGAATCATTCGTACATTTCTCCTTTCATAGAGAATAACTTCTCTGGGGAAAAATAACTAAAAAGCAGGTTGTCAGAACCAATTAATGGTAGACAGCCTGCTTTTTTATTTGGAAATATCCTCAAAAGCCATCGGCTGACCAACCAAAGGAATGGTCGATCAGCCGAAGACCCCTTTTTTATTCTATTACCACAACCGGAAGACTGGTAGATCCCCGCTCCGTCTGTATCATTAACCGGTAATTCCCAGCTGGTAAGCTCGATACATGTACCGCCAAAAGGCTTTTCCCGAGTGGTAAATATACCTGCTCTAAGCGGTGTATGGTTTTTCCTGTTGCATCGACTAAACGGAGTTGAGCATTGGTCGCTCCTAGTTGGTTGTTGATCTCCAAACTAAACGCCCCAGAGCTTGGGTTGGGGAGTATTTTGGCAGATTGAATCCCCAATTGTTCTAACGTACCGCTGGTCAATGTAACGGTGTTGGTCTTATTGATTGTGCGACAGGTATTAATGGCGGAAAGTTTTACCTCATATTGCCCTGTCGCCAAGTAAGTGTGTACCGGGTTTGACTCAGTGGAGGTGTTGCCATCCCCAAAATCCCATAAGTAGGCATCTGCATTCTGACTGGTGTTGGTGAAGGTGACCGTCAAGCCATCATTGCTGGAAGTAAAAGAGGATACGGGGAAGGAACGTATGTTGACCGTTTTGGTAAACGTGTCCGTCTCAAATCCATTAGAAACGTACAGGTTGATGGTCCTGTTCCCAGCAAAGGTGTAGATTACCGAGTGCGGACCCAAACCGGTGGCGGTGGAGGGGGTAGCACCTGCTCCAAAGGTCCAAGTGTAGGTATGACTAGGATCTGGGCTTGGCTCTGCCACAAACAGGGTAGAGTCCAGTCGGCAGAGGGTATCAGCTGCCACAAAGAAGGCAACAGGGGCAACATTGGATAAGTTGGCCAAACTTACATTGTCAAGATACGTGTTATTGCCGTAATCATTGACTGCAGTGAAGCGCACCACCAACGTTTGTCCAGCGTAGGGCTTCAAGTCAACCACCTCGCTGCGCCATTGATCTGCACTGGTAGGGGTCCAGTTAGAAGTGGACGTAAAGGTGGCTAATTCAGGATCAAAGCGCTCCCAAACCACTACTGGTGCTTCCCCAAGGTTGCACGATGGGAATACCTCTACACGCAAACCGTCGTTGTAGGAGGCGTTGTACTGTGCATGCGCGTAGTTAAACCGAAGTACGGGGTCGGTCATATTGGTGAGGTCAAATGGAATGGCATACAAGTGATCCAATTGCCCTTGCGCAGAGTAATTAAAGTGGTTTACCCGAATGGTATTGGTGGGTGTGCCATCAAATCCAGTCACGGTATTTGGGGTGCTTGACCAAGTAATTCCTCCGTCGGGATTTAGCACGCTCCATCCTGCTGGCAAATCAGCGGCTTCAAAATCAACAGTAAAAGGCGTTGCAGTAGCGTTTGCCACTACCGTAAAGCTCTGTTGAACGCTGTTGTTGGCTGTGTAGTTGTCGTCCTGAAGGTCTAAGGAAACGATCAAATTCACTGTTGCGTTTTGGGTGAGCGTGAGTGGGGTGTTGAATGTGTAATCGAGCGTATCGCCTGGAGCGATATCTGGAAGTACTTCGGTGACGGGTGGTTCGTTATCCAGTTGGTACGTTGCGGTAGCTCCCGAGGCTGTGTTTTGTCCTTCATTAATTGCTCGGATCACTACTTCTTTGGAGCTAGCTCCACAGGTGACAATGGCACCGCTTCCTATGGACAAGAGGCTATTTAGAGCAACATCATTGGGTTGTGGACATCCTTTCAGTCCTCCTGGCCAATAGATCGCATTTGTTCGCCGGCCGGTAAGCCCACTTGGATGGCTTGTTCGAGCACTAATCCACTGTTCTTGGGTGGCATCCGAAATTGCGAAGGTAAACTGGTTAGCGTTAATTGCGGAGGTTCCTTTCAGATCCATGTATTTTTCACCCAAGGCAAGCACCTCATAAGCAAGGGTGTCGTTCGCCACTTTTGTCCAGGATACCGTGATGGAATCTGGACACACTTTTTCTACTGCAACATTGGTAGGAAGTGGAGCGGCAGTCAAATTAAAGTCGGAAGTGTCACGGCGATTACCGCGAATTAACAAGAGCTTAAGGCTGCCGGTAGTGATATTGGGAACGGTCCATTGAAGCATCCGCACATCGTTATTGTAAGAACCGATGGGGATAAAGTTTTGTCCGCCGTCGGTAGAGTACCGCAAAAAGAACGGATCTGTGTTATCGTAGGCGTCCCAGCGAATCCACTCCGCGGTTCCAGGAACAAAAGACTCCCCTCCATTGGGGTAGGTTAGCTGTACTTGGTCATTTAAGAATTCCCATGCCACAACGTACTCTTGAGGACCGAAGGGAACTTCGTAACCGATGACTTCAATTCGATAGGTGCCGGGTGCCGGATTGCTGATCGCAACCTGTTCGGTATTGTTTAGGGAGTCGCGGCCTAGTCCTGCGGGCAGGTCGAGGGTAATAGCGTTAGGGGTTGGGTCCAATTTCCAAGGCAGGTACAATACATCCCCAGCGGGGCTGATGAGGCGAATATCCAAATCGTTAAGCAGGGCTTTTGCTGCATTTTCATCGGCAGGAGGATCCACCCAGTAGAGCATCACTTTGGCTTGTTTGGTTCCAAAAGGAATGGTTACTGCATGGCTGCTGGTATCCCCTTGTTCCACAAGGCCATGGGAGTAGCGTTCCTGTTCTAGGAGGCGCAGTGCCCGGAAGGTATTTACATGTCCCCAACCAAATTTGAAGTCAGGACCTACTACACCTAGATCATTAGCGGTGTTGAGGAGAGCTGTTTTCAGCAGGGCTGTTGGCGCTAGGCTGGTATCCTTTATGGTTCGATAGGCGTGGGTCAATTGGGCAAGGCATCCTGCGATCCCGGGAGCAGCGGCAGAAGTACCGCCAAATACCTGGTAACCGTTGTTTGGATTGGTGGAGTTTTGTTCTGCACCGTGGGCCGAGATATCGGGCTTTAAGCGGCCATCGTGCGCTGGGCCTCGGCTGGAGCTGGTTTCTAAGGCACCATTTACCCGAAGGTTGGCGGTGGCAATCGCATTTTTTGCCATTTTATGTCCACCAGTAATATTTCCCCATTGGTTTCCAGCTCCGTAGTTACAGTTTTGGCCATTGGAGTTTCCGGCAGAAAACACGTGCATCAAGCCTTCATTTTGGAAAATTTGCTGATCGACGGTTTGTGAAGCGAGGGTGTAGCCAGCATTACATCCGTTGGAATAGGAAGAATTGGTGATGGTTACGTTTTGATTAAAAAACAGGGGCATGGTACCATCCTGAAAATCAGCGGTGTAATCCACCACATAAACATCTGATCCAGCGGCCATCCCTTTTTTGGTTGGATCCAGATTGCCTGCTCCACCGATAATACCTGCTACGCCATCTCCATGGGTGCCTGAGGTTGGAGCTCCCACGCCATCTTGGTTGAAAAGCCGACCTTGAAAATCGATGTGTGGACCAACCGCACCGTCATCCCGAACTAGGACATTTACCCCTTCTCCATTGTACTTCTTTCCGAGGGGGTGGTCGCTATCGAGTAAATTAGATCGGTGCAAGGACCGGCCATTTAAATCTTCTGGTTCGCTGGGTTCTGGCTGAAGTTCTATCCAACGTACGAAAGGCAGTTTGGCAATGGATTCAAGCTGATCTTGAGGCACGCGCACTGCGAGGAAGCCGTTCTGTATGCCTTTTTGAAGTACCTGCATCCCCGCTTTTTCACAGAGTCCGATCCCAGTTTCGATAGAAATGGTAGGATATAACTGAAGTTGAAGATCTACCAGATCGCCCTGAACCGCCCAATCTCCAAACGGACGCTCCAGTAGATTTCGGTGCATTTTCCACTGAGGCGCTGGGGCCATTAGGCTCCTGGGAGCCAAACTTACAAGGTTGGAGAGTGCAAAAGAGCTGGGAAGCAAAACCAAGTACGTCTGGTGATGTACATAACCCGCGAACACGACACCCAATTGCTCGAGCTTTCTACGCTGGTCGGCGGTAGGTAGCTTATGAACCTGTAGGTAACGGGCGAAGTAACCTTCCGCCATCTCTTCATCTTGTATGGGGGTACGGGCCATTTCGGAAAAGTTTTCCGGAAAATAAACCACTTCATTGGCAAAGCGTACAGGCTGTACCTGTTGTGCCTGCAGGGCAGTCCCCAGGAGAAGTGCAAATAATAGTTGAGCAAATTTTTTCATGTGTAGCACGAAAAATAAAGTATTAAAAAATGGATGAACTATTTCAAAAAACGTAAGAATACATTGGTGAACCAGTTGGAATCGGATTTAGTCAGGACATCTAGGGTCTGGTTGGCTTTGTTTGAAAAGAGTTTGATATCGCTGATCACCTTTGAGAAGGTTTCGGATTCCAGATCTCCTCCTTTCACAGATGAAAGTTCGTCCAGGACCTTAATCATTGGCTCAAGTTCGCGTTTTTTTCGTTGAACAATAATTTGTCGCACCACTTCCCACATATCTTTTTCGGCAAAAAAGTATTCCTTTCGTTCCCCTGCCTTTAGCTGTTTGTGCACGAGTCCCCAATCCATCAATGCCCGAAGTGTCATATTGGCGTTTCCTCGAGAAATATTCAGTTCCGCCATTATTTCGTCGGCAGTAAGGGCATCTGGAGCAATAAGCAGCAAAGCATGCACTTGGGCCATGGTTCGGTTGATTCCCCAATCGCTGGCCATTTTCCCCCAGGATTCAATAAATTTTTCTTTTCCTTCTTTAAAATCCATCGGTTACTATGTGTTCATTTCATCCTACGTGCAGAGTACCTTTTTTTTCGTAGGTGCGTTGGAGAAGCCACCTCAATGGCTGATTGTTAGGAGAAAAACAAAAGCAGTAGTTTGAAGTAGCCAAAATCGGATGCAATATGCATTAAATTATGGAATCCAGTTTTTGTTTTCAAAAAAAAGTGGAGGTTACTCGTTGTGGTAGGATTCACCTCTCAATATGGTCATCGCCCGATACAACTGCTCTAGGAAAAAAAGTCGAATCATTTGATGCGAAAACGTCATGGCACTCAAAGAAATCTGACCGTTGGCGCGCTGGTAAATGGCTTCCGAAAATCCAAATGCGCCACCAATCAAAAAAACGATTCGTTTCCTGGAGCTAGCGAGCTGCTGTTCCATCCATTTGGAAAAAGTAACCGAGGAAAACTGTTTTCCTCGTTCATCCAAAAGCACTAAAAAATCGTCGGGTTGAAGTTTGCTCAAAATTAACTTCCCCTCCTCCAGGCTCATTTGCCTCCCGTCTGTGTTCCGCACTTTTGGCAAAGGGAGCACCACCCATTCAAAGGGTAAGTAATGGGGTAGGCGTTTGGCATAAAGCTCTATGCCAGTTTGTAAATAGGCTTCACTTGTTTTTCCAATGCACCAGACTTCTACCCGCATCAGATATCAAAGGTGTATCCTTTTTCAAGGAATCGAGTGTAACGCTCTTGATCAAACTGATATAACTTGGCAGGACGATGGGCTACTCCCGATTGAATTTCATCTAAGTCGTGCAGCAAATTCATAGAGAGTATTTTTTTTCGAAAATTGCGCTTATCCAGCTCTGTTTCAAGGATGGCTTCATACAAATGCTGTAGCTCCGTCAGTGTAAATTTGGGTGGCAATAACTCAAACCCAATGGGGGCCATCCGTACTTTTTGCTTGAGTTGGGTAAGGCAGGATAGCAAAATTTGGTTATGATCGAAGGCCAACTCTTCCACGGTACCGACACTATGCCATTGGGCAGATTGGGCAAAAGAAGCGGGGGTGGGCTGGAAATCATTGGTCTTCACCAAGGAATAATAAGCGATGGTAATAACCCTACCCAAGGGGTGCCGATTGACCGCCCCAAATGCTTTAACTTGTTCAAGGTACACGCCTTTCAACCCTGTAAGCTGCTCTAAGACGCGCTCTGCAGCAGTATCGATATCTTCATTTGGGTATACTAAATCGCCAGGTAAAGCCCACCTTCCTTTATAGGGAGGCGCGCCACGTTGGATCAGCAATACTTTAAGATCACCACCATCAAATCCAAAAATGACATTATCTACTGAAAAAGCCGATTTAAAAAAACTATCTACTTCGCTCATACCGGGAGTCTTCTGTTTTGTTTCCCGGGTCAAAAATATGGTTATTGTTTAAAATACACCAAATAATTGAGTCCAGTTTTTTTATTACTTGATAATGTCTATTAATAGTGTAATTTTGCGTTTAATTTGACGAGGTTGGGGATAGTTACCACAACACACGAAAATGCAACTTGATTCTTTAAAGCCTACACTCCTTATTTTTTCAAAAGTCTGCAATGAGCAGCGTTGTAAGAAAAAAACCAGGAAGCACAATCGAAAATAGCATCCACGCATGAACTCTGAACTGGCGCAGTATATTGAACAACTCTTATTCACGCACGACCGGGTAATTATCCCTGGACTAGGAGCCTTTGTCGCCCAGCCTGTTTCCTCATCGGTTGATTATACCGGAGGTACCGTAGCTCCCCCCAATCGTACACTCACGTTTGATGAGCATATCTTATTAGACGATGGGGTGCTCGCGCAACTGGTTGCAAAGGAAAAGTCTATCTCTGATGCAGAAGCGCAACAGTGGATTGAACGTCAAGTGAGCGCCATTCGAGAACGGTTGGAACAGCGCGATATCATTGCCTTTACAAATATCGGGCGACTTTACCGGAACTACCTTCAGCAAATGCTGTTCGTCCCGGATGCCTATAATTTTAGCAGAGAAAGTTTTGGGCTTCCACCCATTCAATTTTCACCACTCCCAAGGTCAAGGCAAGTTAATTCCGAAAGCCCAGCAGGTATTGAAATACCAGTTGAACAACCAGAAGTAATTTCAGTTCCAAAAAGCGCCAATTACAGCCCCATCGTGTTGCTCGTTTTAGGGATACTACTCGTTGGAGGGGGTATCTATTATTGGTGGAGCCAGCCCGCAGCCCCCATAACCTCCTCCGAACAACGGACGGTTCCTGCAGAGGACAAACCAACTACCACAGAAGAGGCAACTTCAGAGACTTCTCAAGAGGCACCAGCTCCCGCGCCGCAACCAGTCGCTGAAAAACGTAAAGAAGAAGCTCCCGTTAGTACAAAGCCTTCAGGGAAAAACTGTGTTTTGGTGATTGGCGTGTTTAAAGACCCTGCCAACATCAAAAAGCTAAAAAACAAGGTAACACAAGGGGGGTTTGAGGTATATACCACAGAAGGAAAAAATGGAGGAACCATGGTGGGGGCAACCGTAGATTGTTCTACACCGGAAGCGCTGGAAAAAAACAGAGAAAAGCTTCGAAAACTCACTGGCGTTCAGGATCTTTATATAAAAAAATAGGGAGTCTGCAACAATTGGTTACCTTCCCTTGGTTTCTATTGCCTCCCTCCTAATTAAAATACGGCTATTATCCATGAAAATTGATCATATTGGCATTGCTGTTCATAACATGGAACACAGTAACGCGCTTTTTCAAGCCTTACTTGGGGCCGCTCCATACAAACAAGAATTGGTTGAAACGGAGAAGGTATTAACCTCTTTTTTTGCCGTAGGGGAAAGTAAGGTGGAACTCCTAGAAGCAACCGATCCTCAAAGTCCTATTGCCAAATACCTTGAAAAAAAAGGAGAAGGTATTCACCACATCGCTTTTGAAGTGGAGGATATCGTGGCAGAAATGAAACGCCTTCAATCGGAGGGCTTTCAATTGCTCCAAGAAGTCCCCAAAATGGGCGCTGATAATAAATTGGTCGCCTTCCTCCACCCAAAATCAGCCAATGGCGTCCTGGTGGAACTTTGCCAAACTCGAAGAGATTGAATACCTCAACTGATTTCAACGAACAGTTTCTTCAGCAACTGAACCGGCTCAACCCGGCTCAACTAGAGGCCGTCCAACAGGTGGAAGGCCCCGTCTTGGTATTGGCAGGGCCGGGAACCGGAAAAACGCAGGTGCTCGCCGTCCGAATAGGAAATATCCTGCTTTCAACAGATGCCCGCCCACAAAATATTCTTTGCCTAACATTTACAGATGCCGGTGTTCTTGCTATGCGGGAGCGCCTCTTGCACTTAATCGGTCCCGATGCCCATCGGGTGCCCATCCTAACCTATCACTCCTTCTGTAACCGTATTATTCAAGAAAATACCGGTGAGCTGGGCGAACGCCCTCTGCAAACAGTCTCCGAATTGGAGCGAATTGGTATTATCCGGAGCTTACTCGATGAGCTGCCGGCTTCCCATCCCTTACGACTCGGTTATAAAAGCCAGTACCAATTGGAAGGAGCTCTTGGGCGACTGTTTGCTCAAATGAAAACGGCGGGCTGGAAACCAGGTGACCTTCATCGTGCAGTAGATGCCTGGCTGAAATCCCTCTCAGAACAAGAGGGATTCGTCTATAAAAAAGATACGGAACACGGAAAAAAGGGCAGTCTGAAAGCCGCTTTGGTCAAGGTGGAAACCGAGCGAATGGAGCGACTAAAAGCAGCAGCCGACCTTTACCCGGTGTTTAATACTGCCTTAAAAAAAGCGGATCGGTATGAATTTGAGGATATGCTTCTATGGACGATCCGACTTTTCCAACAAAATGAATGGCTCCTGCGCACCTACCAAGAACGGTATCAATATGTACTTGTTGATGAATTTCAAGATACCAATGGAGCCCAAAGTCAGCTGTTGAATCTATTATTGAACTATTGGGAACAGCCCAACGTGTTTGCTGTTGGAGATGATGATCAAAGCGTTTATGAGTTTCAAGGCGCCCGTTTACATAATTTAATCGATTTTTATGATCAGTATAGCTCTGGCTTAACCCTTGTTGTATTGAAAGAAAACTATCGTTCGGCACAACCTATCTTGGATGCGGCACACCGGCTCATTCAATTCAACGAATTAAGAGCTGTTCGAAAACTACCGATCGATGTAGAGAAAAAACTGGTTTCCCAAAAAATCGATTCGGATGGCTTCCTTTCAAAAAAACGATATTTTAGTAAACTCACAGAAGACCTTGAATTGGTGGAACAGATTCAATCCCTCCTAAAAAAGGGAGTTCCACCTAGTGAAATTGCTTTGATTTGTGCGCGCCACCGGCAATTTGAACAACTTATGCCCTTGCTGGATCGGGCTGGAATAGCGTACCAGGCCAAACGACCCTTGAATTTGCTTGAAACACCCCTGATCCGACAAGTACGCGCTATCTTCCAGTACATTGCGGCAGAACAGGAACTTCCATTTAGTGGAGACCCTTTGTTGTTTAAACTTCTTCATGCCCCTTATTTTCATATCCATCCCCTAGAATTAGCCACTTTTGCTGCAGAACAGGCCGCCCATCCAAAGCCTTGGCGCTTGGCCATTCTAGAAAAGGATTGGCCTTTAGCGCATGTGCTCGTGCAATTGCCTTCCGAAGTACACCTTTCCTTAACAGAACTTTCGGAAAAGGTACTGCACAACCTTCCTATAGTGGCTTCTATTTTACAAGGAGAAGCACCTTCCGCGCTATTAGAGCTCCTCTATTCTTGGCAAACCTTCCTTCGGGAAACTGTTTATGGTCAGCCAGATCTTTGCCTTGTATCCTTTTTGGATCTATTGACGCGTATGGAAGCGAACGCACTTTCCGTTCCTTTCGTTCAAACCATTCGAATGCAGGATGGAATCCAACTCCTTACCGCACACAGTTCCAAGGGACTTGAATTTGAATATGTTTTCCTCCCAGACTGCACCGCGGACGCCTGGGAGCCCTCCAACAGAGCAGCTGCCGGTTCCTTTCAATTGCCACCAACTATCACGTACACGAATGGAGAAGAAGACGCACTGGAGGCAAGAAGAAGGTTGTTTTTTGTTGCAATGACTCGTGCCAAAACAGGTTTATTTCTTTCTTTTTCCGAAAAAAACTATTCCGGAAAGTCAACCACAGCCTGCCGATTCTGGGAGGAATCTGGAATTCCGGAGGAGATAGAAGTTACGGATGTTTCTAAAAGGCAAGCGGCGGTCGTGCTTTCCCTTTCTACTCCGGCCGGCCCTATCGTAGAACTGCCGCAAAAGGCGGTTCTCGATACGTTTTTGGATCGATTTTCCATGAGTCCACGTTCGCTTAACAAGTACCTACGCTGCAAGCTAGCATTTTACTACGAGGAGGTACTTCGGGTACCTGTAGCGCCCTCCGAAAGCAGTTTAACGGGAAATGCTATTCATACCGCGCTTCAATCCTATTTTGCACGCCTTCAACGAGTGGGTGCGCTCCCCGATAAACAGGAGCTTCTTGATCTCTTTACCGAAGAAATGGAGAAAGTACGTATATTTTTTAAACGTAGCAACTTCGAACAACGACGGGCCAATGGGCTTTATAGCCTCGATCAATATTGGGTTACCCAAATACCATATTGGCGAAAACGAGCAAGACTAGAGCTTTCCATTCGAAATGCAGAATGGAATGGTATTCGCTTAGTGGGCGTGATTGATAAAGTGGAACTGGAGGAGGAGGGCATTCTCCGTATTGTCGACTACAAAACGGGTGTTTACCAACCCCAAAAAGCAGCCGCCCCAAGCGAGGAGTTCCCACTAGGTGGTGACTTTTACCGACAACTCCATTTTTATAAAATACTACTCGAACAGAGCCATCTGCTGACTGGAACCGTTAAAAATGCCTTAATTGACTGGGTAGAGCCAGATAGAAAGGGGGTCTTCCATAAATCGGAAGTTCACTTCTCCTCTGATTCTGACCAGTGGATGCGCGCACTCATTCAGTCCACGCATCAGGCCATCCAAAATGCCGACTTTAACCAGGGATGTGGACAGCTAGAGTGCAGTTGGTGCACCCTTCAGAGGGAACGGCATTTACAAACACCCATCCTACAACCAGAAGCGGAGCTAGACGATCGCTCCGGTTAATAGCAGGATACGAAAACAGACAATTACGACGTTGGGTAGTTTTCAACACTTCATTTTCTACTAAATGATCACCAAGAGGGTAGTAATTTCACAATATCTCCTATATTTGTATCGTTTAAGAAGGGTTCCTCCACTGTACTAAAAACAGCTTTTCTCGGTAATACGGGAAAATTGGTCTGGTTTGGTATGGTATTTTGCATTTTCTACCATTCTATTGCAGACAAATTTTACCGCTTAAACCCTGTTAGCCAAAACTAAATTATGTTTGCAATAACTTTTTTTCACCTTGATTTTTTTCAAAAAAATAACCGCTCTATGAACCAAAAACTACAGGCGGTGATAGCCTTTCTATTGCTATCATCCGGTGCTTGGCATCTTTCCGCCCAAAATGCTGTAGTAGATTACCTGCAACGTGCGGACAAACAGTATGAACTTGGAGCCTATAATGTGGCGGTGATTACCTTGGAGGAAGTATTACGAGAAGAGCCAGGGAATACCTCGGCGCTTGCCCGAAAAGCAGACTGTATGGTACAACTTAATAGGCCCTTTGAGTCCCTCGCCTTATATGATCGTGCCTTATCATTGGGGAACCCTGATCCGGAAGTAAAACTTCGGTACGGACACGCACTCATGCAGGGAGGTGATTATGTTGGAGCAAAACGCTGGTACACGCAATACGCGGCCAATAACCCAATTGTTGGGCAGCATTTTGCAGCCGCGGCAGAACAAGCAGTAAAAACGAATTTGGCACCTTCCAGTTATTCTATTCGAGCGGAGGCCATTAACACCAGTGGATCAGAGTTTGGCGCTGCATTTTTGGGAGACAAACTTGTTTTCAACTCCTCTCGCAAAGACATGCCCCGCTCCAATAAAAATGGAGATGCAGGGGTAAACGAACTATACATGGCGTCAACTACTTACCCAGAGGGACTTTTGCAAGCTCCGACCTATTTTTTAACGGAGGCACAGAACAACCTCTTGATGAATGAGGGTCCTATCTCTTTTAATAGATCGGGTACCAAAGCCGTTTTTGCCTCCAACAAATTTGTGGAGGGAAGTCGACAAATCGCTCCAAAGGGAATGGAAATGTCCCTTTTTGTGGCCGACGTCAACGCGGAAGGTAAGTTGTTGAATATTCGATCGTTTCCTTACAACAAAGAGGGCTTTGGGCTTGGATTTCCGTACCTGTCAGAAGATGGCAATACCTTATTATTTGCGTCAAATCTGCCGGAGGGCTTAGGTGGTTGGGATCTTTATATATCCAATTTTGACCCATTGAAGGGTACCTGGAGCCTCCCAAGAAACTTGGGAGGATTGGTTAATACGCCTGGTAACGAAATAACTCCCTACGTGGACGGAACCCGTTTGTATTTTTCCTCTGATTGGCATTTTGGTCTGGGAGGATTGGATATCTTCAAAGCGGAATTCCAAAATGGCTACGCTACTAATATTACCAATCTTGGCAAAGGAGTTAACTCAAGTCGGGATGATTACGGTTTTATTTACCAAAGTAGTCAACGCAAAGGGTACTTTACCTCTAACCGTGTTGAAGGGAAAGGCAATGAGGATATTTGGCAGGTTTCTGAGCTGACAGAGCAATTTGCCATCATCGTTCGGGACCCTAATTTTCAGCCCGTTGCGAACGCAGAAGTCGATTTGACTGCATGTAATGGGGGGACTATCCGGACCGACCAAACCGGTCGGGCTCTTTTTCTTGGCGGATGGAATGCGGGAGCTTGCGCTGTTTCGATAAAAAAGCCCGGATATACCACCGTGTTTCTATCCATTAACCCTTCTAGTGATCGCAATATCGCAGTGACTTTGGTGGCGCTTCCAAATGCAGTAGCGGAGGCTCAAAAAGCGAAGACCCCTGCTGAGCTTTCAGAAGCACTTGGCACTATTCTGGACGCAGAAACCAAGGAACCTCTGTTAGGGGCCACGGTTACCGCTACCCCGATGCCAATGGGCCCCAAAGTGGAG
>Ga0208787_1000315_pt1 | contig 24128 bp, 39 predicted proteins | sample Wag4_2014_7_11_FD_187362 | JGI IMG/M metagenome (GOLD analysis project Ga0208787, IMG submission 187362) | Fresh water microbial communities from Ohio, USA - Utica-2 Time Series HT 2014_7_11 (SPAdes) (version 2) | ecosystem: Environmental > Aquatic > Freshwater > Water tank | place: USA: Ohio...
TACCGGGATAGCCACCGGGTGCAAGTGAACATGACCATCGGCTACCCTGAAGCGTCCATCCCCACGCCGCTCATCCAGGCGGTGCGCCTGCTGGTGGGCCACCTGTACGAGGCGCGCACAGAGGAGGTGCAGGGCACCATCACCACCCGCATAAAGATGGGCCTCGAAGCACTGGTCAACCCCTACCGCGTCCTGTCATGAAGTTCGGCCGTATGGACAGCCGCATCACCATCGAGCGGACCACCACCACCACGAACACCTACGGCGAGCGGGTGAATGCGTGGGGCACGCTGGCGACGGTATGGGCGGACGTCATCTACCGCGAAGGCAGCGGAACGGAAAGCATACAGAGCGCCCAGGTGCTGAGCAAGCAGCCGGTCCACTTTCTCATCCGCTACTCGACGACGGTGGCGGACGTCAGCCCAAAGGACCGGGTGAGCCACAACAGCAAGCTGTACAACATCGAGACCGTCCAGGAGATTGGGCGGAACGACGGTCTGCGCCTCACCTGCACCATCCGCGAGTGATGTTTAGCGCACGCATCGACGGACTTGACCGCATCCAAGAACGCATTAGCAAGGCGGTGGAGTTTGGTGAACTAAACCGGGCGCAGGTACAGAAATCCTACCGCAAGGTGGCCATGATCTACGTGCGCCGTGCGCAGGCTATGGTCAAAGACGCCGACAAGACCATCTACATCAACCGACGCGGAGCGGTCATCAAGATTGAGCAGGGCACCTTGCGCCGTTCGATGGGCACGTGGACAGCCAACAAGAAGTTTCCTACCATCCTGGCAGGACCGAGGGTAAACCATCCTATGAAGCGCAAGGTACCGGCCAGCGCGGACGCCTGGTTTGCGCACATCGTGGAGCACGGTGACTTTCCGGATGAGTTTGGGGGCAAGAACACGGGGCACCCAAACTATCTCATCCACAAGCGGGCTATGGAAGCTGTAGACGCCACGATGCGGCAGAAGCTCATAGGTGAGTTGCAGAAGGAGTTCTCACGCTACATGAAATGACAATAGGAAAAGCCATCTACTACCTGCTGAGCAACGACGCCACGGTGTCGGGGCTGGTCAGCACGCGCATCTTTCCGGAGGTCGCGGACCAGGAGCAGGCCATGCCGTACATCGTGTACAACATCCGCAGCAACGACCCGAGCGACGTGCAGACCGGGCCGTCCTCCTTGGACACCGCAAGCATCGAGATAGCCTGCTACTCCACCAGCTACACCCAGGTCATCGACGTGGCCTCGGCGGTGCGCCTGGCGCTGGACCGGGTGGGAGGCACGTACAGCGGCGTCAACGTGCAGAGCATTCAGTACACCACGGAGACCATGGACTTCGAGGAGGCACAGCGGGCCTATAAGGTCATGGCCGACTACGAGGCGCGCATCGACCGGGGCAACCTCACGCTGCCAACGGTGACCGCCGTCCGTCCCGATCTCATCATTCGCGGTGCCGTGTACGACGAGCCGCGCACGCTGACGCTAACCGATGGGACAACCTTTACGGTAAACAGCGACGACCACCTCATCTTCGCCAACTATGCATCGGCATCCGGCACAGCTGCATCGACCCTTCGGCTGCCGGTAGTGGCCGGCAACGAGGGCCGCGAAGTGCGCATCAAGACCGGCAGCAACCTCAGCAACCAGCGCACGCTTACTGTCCGGCCTGCAGCTGCAGACACCACCGTGACCATTGACGGCAGCGCATCGGCCTCGATGGACCGCGATTACGACGGTATCACCGTGCACTGCATCGGCGGACAGTGGTACATCACTCAGCGCAAATCCAAGTAACCCGCATTCCTTACATTCGCACTATGATTGTCACCCTCAAGCAACCCCTCCAGGACTTTGGCTACGACTGGCCGGAAGGCTTCCAGGTCGAAGTATCCATGAAGTTCTACCGCAAGCTCGTGGAGAGCGGGCACGTAGACGCGCACCCGGAGGACGAGAAGTACAAGAAGGCCGCGAAGCCTAAGAAGGCCGCAGCTGTAGTAGATACGGAACCCGAAAACACCTAATACCATGCCCCAAACTACCGGCATCCTGAATGCCTCTAGCATTCGCTTCTTCACCGGCACCACCGACGGCACCCACGTTGTTGTCGCTAACGTGACCGAGTGCAGCATCTCCATGTCTACGGACGTGCGGGATATCACTACTAAGACCTCCGCAGGTTGGAAGGAAATCCTGCCGGCGCTGAAGTCCGCATCTGTCAACGTCAGCGGCTACTTCGCCGAGGACGCCACGAACGGCTTTAACACGCTGGTCGGTTACCAAATCGCAGGCACGAAGGTCTTCGCTACTTTCAGCAACGTAGGTTCCGGATCTACGCCAAACATCGGAGACAAAGAATTCGACATTGCAGGCTATATCACGAGCATCGAGCAGACCGCAGGCTTTGAGGATAACGTGACCTGGTCGCTGACGATGGACTTGACGGGCGCAGTGGTACATGAGACCATCGCATGACCGTAACCATCGGCACTGAGACCTTTCAGCTGCGCGCCTCTTTAGGGGCGTGGCGGAAGTTTGAACGGAACACCGGCATCCGCATCGCGGCCATCGACCAGAACGACGTCACCGTCATTGCTGAGCTTCTGTACTACTTCGCCGAGGCAGGAGCCAAGGCAGAAGGCGCAGAATTTGACTACGACGTAGACAGCTTCCTGGACCTGTGCGAGGTCAGCGAGTTGCCTAAGCTGAGCGAAGCGGTCAGCACCCTGCTCGGCGGAGACGCCCAAAAAAAAAGCGGGGCAAAGGCAAGCCGGTAAACTGGGATGAGATTGAGGCGATGGGGTTGGGCCAGCTTGGCCTGACCCCGTCGGCGCTTTACGGCCTCACCTTCGACGAGTTCAACAACGCCCTGACCGGCATGTACGAGCTGATGGAGCAGCGCGAGCAGAGAGAGTGGGAGCGCACAAGGTGGATGGCTACCATGCTACTGAATCCACATACTAAAAAGCGACTGGCACCCACCGACCTCATAGAGTTCCCCTGGGAGAAGAAGTCAAAACCCGCTGCGGATGGCATGGCTATCTTGCGGCAAATAGCACGAAAGAATGGCTAAGCTCGGCGACCTTATAGTCCGCGTTGGTGCGGACACCCGGGAGTTCAACCGCGAGCTGGGCAAAATCCAGCGGAAGATACGGGAGACCTCCGACAACATCATGGACATGGGCAAGGCCATGTCGATGGGCGTGACGTTACCCATTGCCGGGTTGGGCGCTGCAGCTGTGAAGGCTGCCGCCGACCTGGAGACCATGGAGACGCAGTTTATCTCGCTCACAGGAGGCGCGGAGCAGGCCGCCGCTATGGTGGACCAGCTCAACCAATTCGCTGCAGCTACGCCCTTCCAAATCGAGGAAATTGCAGGCGCTGCTCGCCAGCTGCTGGCGGCCGGCACGGACATCTCGCAGGTGAACGAGCAGCTGCAGTTCCTCGGCGACATCGCAGCGACGTCCGGCAGCAGCATTGAGGAAATCACGGCCATCTTCGCGAAGGTTCAGGCGAAGGGGAAGGTGGAACTGGAGAACTTGAACCAGCTCGCCGAGCGCGGCATCCCGATATTCAAGGCGCTGAGCGATGCCACCGGCCTGCCGGCGGACAAGCTCGGAGCGGGAGCCGTCAGCGTCCAGCAGTTTAACGACGTGCTCAGGGGCTTCGCCCAGGAGGGAGGCTTCGCGGCCGGCGCCATGGAGCGCCTGTCTCAGACGGCGGCGGGGAAGTTTAGCACGGCCATGGACAACCTGAAGCAGGCCGGCGCGGAGATAGGGCGCGTCCTGCTGCCGTACGTGACCGCCGCCATCGACAAGGTCACGGAGCTGGCGGGCAAGTTCATGAACCTGGACAAGGGCACGCAGAAGACCATCGTGGCCATCGCGGGCATCGCGGCAGCCATCGGCCCGGCAATCATGGCGTTCGCTGCTTACTCCAAGGCTGTGGCAGGCATACAGGTTGCCATGGCTGCAGCTAAAGCGGCCGGCATTGCCCTAAACGCCACGCTGCTTACCAATCCAATTACCGGAGTGGCGGTGGCTATCGCCGCAGCCGTCGCGCTCATCATTGCCAACTGGGACCAGATCCACGCATACTTCACTACCGGGGATGGCAGCAAGACCTGGAACCAACTCAAGCAGACGGTGATGACCGCCGTCGACAACATCAAGCAGGTCTGGTCGATGTTCGTCGGGTTCCTGCAGATGGTATGGAGCCAATTCGGCGACGACTTCATCGGCATTGTAGGCAACGTCATGGACATTGTCTTCGGCATATTTCGCGGCGTGCTTGGCATCATCGGCAACTTGTTCCAGGCATTCAACAGTTTGCTCAAAGGCGACTGGAAGAGTGCCCTCGGTTATCTCGCCAACATCAGCATCACAATCTGGCAGACCATCACCCGCACGTTCCTCGGCGCACTTGAAACCTTAGGCCGCGGATTAGACGCTTTTCTTACTGCGGTAGGCGTGAACAGCAACATCGGCGGGTGGCTGGATGGATTGCAAGGCAAGGCGGACGCCTTCTTCGACAGCATCAAGTTCAAGTCCGACGAGGCGGCGGCCTCTGTGCAGAACTTCAGCGACAAGCTGGCGGCCATGCCGGCACCGTCGGCCAAGCCAGCAGCCACAGCGGGAACGGGTGAAGGCGGAGCGGCAGGCGGCGAGGCAGGAGCAGGACAGGCACCAGGCGCGATGACGGAGATGCCCAGCCTTGGACCGCAGCAGATTGCCAACCCGCTGCTGATGGCGCCGAAGCTGATGGCCGAGGTGGTAGACCAAAACCTGGGCCAGCTTGCAGTGCTGGAGATGAACACCAAATACTACGCGGAGCTGATAGCCCAGCACTGGGACTTAACCACGAATGCAGTGTTTGGATTCGCTGAGAATTTCGGCAACATGGTCGCTGACGTTGCAACGGGTTCTATGACGGTGGGCGAGATGGTCAAGAGCATGGCGCTGGACACAATCAAGAGCGTGATTGGAATGGTCAAGGCGAACGTAATTGCCAATGCCACCAACCCGCTGAACCCCGCCAACATCGCCTCCGGAGGTTTGGCTTCACCTGCTCTCATCGTGGCCGGACTTAGCCTCGTGGAAGGATTTCTAAACCAGGCGATGGCATTTGCTGACGGTGGCATCGTGAGCGGCCCGACGTTAGGTCTGGTGGGTGAGTACCCTGGAGCACGTACCAACCCGGAGGTCATCGCTCCGCTCGACAAGCTGCGCAGCATGATGGGCGGCATGGGCGGCAACGTCGTGGTCACCGGCCGCCTCGACGGGCGCGACATACTGCTCAGCTCCGAGCGTTCTACCATTGACCGTTACCGCACAAGAGGTTACTGATGCCAGCACCAGCAGTTCGCCTAAGGGCAGAGTTTAGCGACATCCTCGGCGAGGAGTGGCAGCTCAACATCCATGACGCCGACTATGCCGGCAGCATCGTGACGTTCAACGTGGGCGGAGACGCCTACGTCCTGCGCTACGAGGGCAACAACGAGGACCGGCACCAGCCTGTCATCGGCAGCACCCTCGAGTTCAGCATCGTGGAGAACGCCGCCGGCATCACTACGTTCCTGGACTACCTACCATTAAGCCAGGACGGGGAGTTGACGGTGACGTTGCGCTACGATCCCGACGGGGTGAACACGCTGTACTGGGCTGGCGTTATCCTGCCGGAGCAGGTGGTGCGCCAAGACCAGGACTACCCTGCCGAGGTGCGCATTATTGCGGCGGACGACCTGGGCAACCTGAGCGGCATCGACTTTGATAACGACGGTGCACCCTACACCATACTGGATGGCCGCACATTGCGAGACATCATTGTCAAGCATATCCTCGGTAAGGTTAGGACTAAAGACCACTGGGGAGCAACTGACATCTACGCAAGCCTGGACAGCGCGTTCACTCCTTCCAACCTATACGGAACGGGTGACTTTTTCAGCAACCTGGTCATCAACCCTGACACCTGGTTAAATGTCCAAGAGAACGGTGAGCAGAAGCTGTACAGCACAATGGAAGTGCTGCGCACAATTTGCTTGACATTCAACGCTCGCGTCTACTTGGCTAACGGGCGCTTTTGGTTTATCCCAGTTACGAGCCACCACGACAGCGCTACGCTCACTTACCTCAACTACTACAGTGACGGAACCTACACCAGTAGCAGCACTGTCAACGTAGCCCTCACGCTGCAGACCGACCTTATCAAGGAGGCCGGATGGGAATACACCCACCAGCTGCCGCTGAAAAGAGTTGAGCGCACGTTTAAATACAACGGCAACGCACCGCTCGCTGTAGCTGAGGAGTATTTGGAGCCGTCCTTTGGCACCAACATCTTTGACTTTAACGACTACACCTTTCCAGTTGGGACAAGGTTCAAGGTTTACGGGTGGTATTTGCACAGCATGACGCCGCAAGGTGGTAACAACCGACTGGCAAGATTGCAAGCTAATCTGACCATAAAGGCAGGAGGCAAATACCACAAGCACGAACACACATACAGCGGGTCAGCTTATTACTACAATTTTAGCACGCCTCACGCGCCTCGAGTATATGGCACTCCCGAATGGACTGCCGACAATACGGACAGGACAGAGCTGCCTTTAATGAACCTAAACGCCGCAACCGGCGACACCTTCCCGCTTATTCAAGGCAATTACAGGGGGTTCGGCTACACCACAGAGGAAATACCAGAAGAGCTCACAGGCATTGAGGTAGGATTAGATTTCGTTGTGCTCAACCCAGACGGCACCCCTAATGCAACCTGGAAGGCGGCAACAAACCTGAACTTTTATTGGTTCACTCTGGCCATTGAGAATGCCAGCGGAGATGAGATACTGTACGTCGCTACCAATGCGCTCAATGCACGCAGCACGCTGGATCAGGGGCGCGTCCTTATTGGTGATTACATGCCAGCCGGGGTGCCTTTGGGCAAGATATTTGTAAAGACAGGCGCCTCTACGTTCTCAACCTCTGAGACCTGGACTAGTGCCACTTTTACCACAGGACAAGACATCCACAGGTTAGGCGTGCAGGAGGTGCTGCGCGGGCAAAAGAACCCGCTGTACATCGAGCGCGGCAGCATCTACGCCAACGACAGCACAAAGCTGCTCCATATGTACAACGTGGTGCTCAGCGACAGCCGGCGGATGGGCATCTACCAGTACAGTTACAACGGCAGGATGCGCCGCTACGACGTGGAGATGTTCCACATCACCGGCAATGGCGATGACGTCAGCGTGGTTGACAAACCACCGCGTTTGATTAATCCTCCGATTGCACCAACAGGCGGAACAGTTGCACCTGATCCAACGGAGGAAATATCAATCACCAAAGCAGACGTAGCCACGCTGGAGCTGGACCTGCAGGACGTCGACAGCTTGGTGACGAAACTGTACAATACGTTCCAGCCGGTAGGGGACGACTTTGGCAGCACTAAGATTACCTACGAAGAGAGCAAGCTGGACGGCATGAACGTCGAGCTGACGCAAGGCCAGATTACCATGGCCTCCAGCTCCGGCAACACGCTCATGGGCCTGCGCGAATCTTCGCCCGGCACGTGGGACTTGTACTTGCAGGACGACGCCACGCCGACCCCCGCCAGCGTGCTGACCATGACGGCCACCGCAGCGGCAGGCGTGGGCTACGTAGGCATCAACACGGAGACACCCACCGCGCCGCTCGAGGTCACGGGCGCCGTCAAGATTACCGGCTCCATCACCATCACCGGCACCGTCGATGGGGTAGACGTCAGCGCGCTCAAGACCACCGTGGACGGGCTGTCCGCAGGCACCGGCGACACCTCCAACTTCTGGGCATTCTATCTTGCAGATTAAATGGCTATCAACTACAACCTCGTCACCGCCACCAGTGACGCCTCCTCGCCGGACACGGTCTTCACCGCTACGGCGGTGGCTACGCACGTCAAGTCCATTCGGATCGCAAACGAAAGCGGCGGAGCACTGACCTACCACCTCGCGGTCTACGACCACAGCACATCTACCGAGGTGCTGCTCACCGTGCCCGCGACCAGCCTGCCGGACGACGACGTCGACTTAATGGTAGAACCCATCAACCTACAGAACAACGACTACATCAAGCTCTACAGCTCCGGCGCCGGGGTGAAGGTGGCGCTGACGCTGGCGGAGAACACGGACGTGGCTGGGGCGACTACCTCCGACGACCTGGCGGAAGGCACGACCAACCTCTACCTCACAAGCGCGGAGCGGAGTAAGCTGTCGGGCATCGCCACCGGAGCGGAGGTGAATCAAAACGCCTTTAGCAACGTAGCCGTAAGCGGGCAGACGACGGTCGCAGCTGACGCCAAGACCGACACGCTTACCCTTGTTGCAGGGACAGGAGTAACGCTTACCACTGACGCAGGCGCGGACAGCATCACAATCGCGGCAAGTGGCTCCGCCTCCAACAGCTTTGAGACCATCGCCGTAGCAGGACAGAGCAGCGTGGTGGCCGACAGCGGCACCGACACGCTTACACTGGTGGCGGGCACGGGCATCACCATCACCACAGACGCCGGTGCCGACAGCGTGACCATCACTAACAGCGCGACGGGTGCCAACGCTTTCGGCAACGTAGCGGTCAGCGGACAGACGACGGTGGCAGCGGACAGCACGAACGACACGCTGACATTGGCCGCAGCCAACACCAACGTCGTCCTCACCACCGACGCGAGCACCGACACGGTTACCATTGGGCTCGGCACCGATTTGGTGGTGGGTTCTGTCACCGCTACCACTGGCAACTTGGCCACCCTCGCGGACGTTTCCTGTGTGGGCATTACCTCCAGCGGCACATCCAACCTGACCACGGCCGTCGTGGGCACCTCGCTGACGGTATCAGGAAACATCAATTTTACGGGCGGCGGCACCACTACACTGGGGCCAAACAACACCCTGCCCACCGACCCCAGCGACTTCCTCATCCGCTCCAACGGGAACGTGGACATTGTGCTCGACTACGACGACGACGAAAGCTCGCAGGCTTTCCGCGTCAAGGACGGAGACGGAGCGGTGATGTTCAGCGTGGACGAGGACGGAATCAGCGTAGCAAACGGGACCGCCTCCACCGGAGCCGTCCTGCGACTGGGAGAGGCCACCGCCAACGGCACAAACTACGTCGCCATCCAAGCACCCACCGCACTGGCAGCAAACCAGACCCTGACGCTCCCCAGCGCCGCCGGGACCAGCGGGCAGGTTCTCGCCACGAACGGCAGCGGGACGCTGAGCTTCGTCACCCGCAAGGCAACCCAGATAACAGGAAAGACCGTCGCCACCGGAGCATGGTCGCTGGTATCCGGATTCTACGAAGCCAGCATCAGCGACGCCGCCATCAGCGCAACCAGCATCGTCGACGTCATACCAGACAACGCCAGCGCTGCAACGGCCAAAACAGCAGAGGTCCTGCCCCGCACCGATAGCAGCGCCGGAGCGGTAAAGATTTACGCGAACAACGCCCCAGCCGCAACCATAACCGTGACCCTAAACATTTACGACCTATAAAAATGGCCGTCGGAAAATTCGCAACACCGGCCGGAGGCAGCGGAGCCGCCACCCCAGCCAGCACCACTCCCACGCTCAGCTTGACCGGCGGGACCTTCGGCGTCATAACCGCCACCGTCACCAATTACGCGAGCTACACAAATCCGAACTTTAACGCCAGCGCAGCCGTTGGAGGAACCACGACGGTCACGGACGCGAACGTCACGCACAGCTTCGACGTATCGCAGACCAAGCTCGGAAATACGCTGTACATCAAAGACACCAACGCGACAGCAGGGACGCGCACGCTAAGCGTCCGAGCGCAGGAGTTCGGCAATTACACGCAGAGCGCAGCAGCTACGGCCACCTACTCCGTGACCTACGTGACCGCGAGATATATCCGCTTTAAAGGCGTCACCAGCGCCGGGGTCGCGACAGCCAGTTACCTCGGCTTCGCCGACGTACGCCTGTACACCGGCACCGGGTCGACCGGCACCGCATACCCGACCACGAACGTCACCAGCAACACCAGCGAGACCGGCATCGTGCTATCTTCGGGATACGCCTATAATTCCACATACGACACATGGAAGGCAGCGGACAACAACCCCACCGGGACCTTCTGGTGGTCCCTCGGACTTGGAAACGCCGCGCTGAATTGGTGGCAGATAGAATTCCAGCCCGGCACATACCCGACCCCGCCGACCATAAAGAGCCTGCGCATCTACGGCAACAACAACCAGACCACCCACTTCCGCATCCTAAGCAGCAGCACCGGAGCCTTCGCCGGAGAGGAGACGGACCACGGATACTTCGGAATCAGAAACAACGCATACAATTACTACGGATGATGGAAGAGCAAGCACTCAAGACCGTAATCGACCTCCTCGGAGCGCGCGCCGTAATAGAACACATCACCGGACAGACACCCAGCGAACAAGTACGGGTCGCCTGCGTACTCGCCATCGGCGGTTCTGGCCAATTAACAGAACAGGACACCGCCACGATAGCAGCCATCACCAGCGAGCCATGACCGCAGAGCTACTGTACACCTTCACAGGCCACAACACCGCCAACGCCGAAATTGCGTACAACGTACATTTGAGCGAAGAAGAACAGGGAATGGAACTGCAAGACTTGGCGACGTTCGGAGCGATGGCCGTGGCAGCGGTCACAGCATACGCCACAATCAAGACCGACATGGCCCGCCTGAAGGAGCGCGTGATACAGCTCGAGAAAGCCGAGGACGAGAACGCGCAACAGCTCAAGAATATCAGCGCGGCAATTCACAGAATAGAAAAGGCCCTCGTAAAAGCCGGACTGATAGAATGACGTACAAATATTTCAAACTGGAGGAGTTCGACAGCCCCGACGCGCCCGGCAGCGGCGCCAAGATGGACAAGGAGTTCCTGGCTATGATTGACGAGGCCCGCCACCTCGCCGGGGTGCCCTTCAAGATAAACAGCGGGTACCGCACGCAGGCCCACCACAACAGCCTCGCCAAGAAGGGCTACAAGACAGCCAAGAACAGCGCGCACCTGCGCGGCTTCGCAGCGGACATCCACTGCCCCGACAGCTCCAACCGCTACGCCATCATCTTAGGGCTGCTCGGTGCGGGCTTTAACCGCATCGGCATAGCCAACACCTTCATCCATGTCGACAACGACCCAAGCCTCCCTGAAGACGTCATCTGGACATACTAAGCTCAAGCAGCACGGACCGACCACTTGGTCCACGGCCTACACCCGCAACGCATCCGACGGGCCGGCCAAGTTCCTCCTGCTGTCCGACGTCCACTTCGACTCCGTCAAGTGCGACCGAGACCGGCTGAAGCGGCACCTCGACGAGGCCGTGGCGAAAGACGCCGCGGTCTTTTGTTTTGGGGACTGGTTTGACCTGATGCAAGGCATGTACGATCCACGGCGCAGCTACAGCGGCCTTCGACCGGAGTACAAGTCCATCACATACCTCGACGACGTCATCGAGGATAGCATCGAGTTCCTTAAGCCCTATGCCGACCGGTGGCTGTTCATGGGGCGCGGCAACCACGAGACCAACATCGAGAAGCGCCTAAGCACCTCACCCATCGACCGGCTGTGCCAGGGCATGGGCGGCATAGTTTCGCCAGGCAGCTACAGCGGGTGGATAAAGGTGCAGATTTCACGAGCCGAGACCATCAACAAGATACCGATGCTGATGCACTTCCATCATGGCTACGGAGGCAACGCGCCACGCTCCAAGGGCGTCCTTAACGTCGACCTGGACCAAAAGGAATGGCCGGATGCGGACGTGATTGTGAGCGGACACACCCACCAGAAGTGGCACGTGCCGATGACGGTGGAACGCATCGGCAGGGACATGCAGCTGCGCGAGGAGACGGTCCACCACGTAAAGCTGGGGAGCTACAAGATGCTGGACCGCTTCGCCGGGTGGGAGGTGGAGAAGGGCTTCGCTCAGCCACGCCTAGGCGGGTGGTGGATGGACGTGCTGTTCCACCGCGTGCGGACCGCTGGCAGGGAGAAAATCAAGCACATCACTACCTTTACCGAAGCACACTAACCAACACCTGAACATGTGGGATTTTTTCGCAGACAACTGGGCAGAGCTGGCGCTGGCCCTGATCGGATTAATGGGCACAGTCACGGCCCTCACCTCAACCACGAAGGACGACACGGTGGTGGACATCCTCAAGCGGATACTGATGGCGGTGGTGGTGGGCAAGACGCCCACGCCGAAATCGTGAACCCTGGCACGGCGGCCCTGCTCAAGCTGCTGGGACGCTTTGACCTGACTGAGGTCTTCAAAACCAAAGGCGACCTGCGCCGGTGGTCCGCTAAGCGGACGGTGGGCGGCGTCATCGCCCTGACGGCCTGCAGCGACATCATGGCCCACGGCATCACGTGGCCAGCCGTTGCACTTTGTGCGGTGGCTGTGACGCCTTTATGTCTATCTTTAAGCGAGTAGAGTACGCAACGCTACGCAAGGTGAATTTGTTTGATTTGGTGAGCCCTGCCCCCAACGGGGGGTGGGGCTACTTATTTGCCCCTACCTGTAAAAAAGTTTGCAAAAAAGTTTGCAGGGATGCGGAACGGGCTGTAACATTGCCTTGTCAACCAATCAAACAAGCAAACATGAGTGAGTTCAAATACCTCGACATTGTCGAAGTTCGCGATAGCGAAACCCAGGAGTGGAAACGGCCAAGATTCTACCTCGGCAGTGTTCAATGTCCATTTGTGGGAACGACGCACATCACAATGTGGCCGGATCAGAATCAGTACACATGGACAGGTCATGTGGATTCATGGGCTTTTGTTCGCAAACATCAAGCCGAGCCCAAGTCCGAACCAGCACTAACCATTGAAGAGCGTCTGGACCGCATCGAGGCCGCCATCAAAAAACTCTGACACATGAAAGATTACTTGGAACTTCCAATCGCGGAGATGGAGGTGGAAGACGTGACCTTTGAAGTTGAGTTCAAAGCGTGGACAGACAAGAGCGGACCTGGACCGGACGAGAGCCACATCGACATCCTGAAGGTCACTTTGCGGTGCGGAAAGTGGAACATCGACGTGACCGAGGTGATGCAGTGCAGCGACGATCTGCGCGGCCAAATTGAGGCTTACCTCGACTTTACAAGCGGATACTGATGGACTACCGAGCACTCGAGCAGGACTACATCAACCTGCGCAAGATGTACGCCATCGCCCACAGCTTCATCGTGGAGGTGGAGTCAGGCAGCATCGACTACCTCGTCGTGCAGAAGGCCAAGCAAGTGTTAAACGACCTAAAAGAACTCGACTGATGCCACGCCATTACACACAGGAAGCGTATGAGGAAGCCCTCCGCTACGAGCAGCGCTTTACCGAACTGGTGCAGGAGCTGAAGGAACGCATCGAAGCAAAACACCCCGGACGATTCAATTTCAACAAGTGATGGCACGCAACCACTACACCACCAACGGCCCGCGCATCGCGTCTACGTCGATGCCGGAGCGGGCGCCCGAAAGCTTCAACGCCTGGCAGGAAGAGCTCCAGTTGGAGCGCGACCTCGAGCGCATCCTCGAGGACTTCAAGTACCAGCTGCGCGAGAAGCTGCGCACGGCGTACTACAACAACACGAGGTCACAATCTGTGATGTCAACCGACCCGAACGGGGCGAAATCCCATCATTAACCCCAAACTATACCCGTAATGTCTGATATTGACTTCACGACTTGGAAGCACTGGAACGAGTTGCCAAAAGAGGAAACCTGGTGTCTCATCGCATACCGCTGGAAAGCCATGGGCGACCCTTCGCGCATCCGCTACCAGGTGGATCGCACCATCCAAGGCGAGGCGCGCTGGTGGGGCACTGACCCGCTCCGCGGACCCTTCGAGATACTTGGATGGAAACCTTTTGACCCCATCTCCGTACAGGAGGCCATCAACCTCGAAACCATCAAGCAATGACACCGGAAACAATCCAAGCCATGCGCGACCTGCGCGCAGAACTGCAAGGCGTAGACAACGCCATCAAAGCCCTCAACCCGCAGCTGTCCCTTGGCATCGCCATGGCACTCACCCTCATCGACCGACGCATCCATGGGACAGCCAGTTGAGGAGTTCCGCAAGCTGGCAGCGGCGTACAACATGGCGCCGCACCACTTCCACAAGGACAAGCGTGGCTTCATCATCGTGACCCGGCAGGGCATCGACTATCTCCAGGCGCACCTCGGCATCGTGGTGACCTTTGAGACGGTGCTCGAGTGGTCCGACCCGGAGGCAGGCCGGTACGTCATCAAGGCCACCGGCACTATCCTGCGCAAGGATGGCAGCAAGCATTTCATTTCCAGCTTTGGGGAGACGAGCAAGGCCAACAACACCAACCCCTACCCCGTCGCCATGTGCGAGAAGCGCGCGCTGTCGCGGGTGGTCCTGAAGCTGGTGGGCATGTACGAACTGGGCGCGGTAGGTGAGGACGAACTATGAGCCAGCTACGCAAGAACATGAAGGACATGCTCGCTGAGACGGTGGGCTTCCTTGCACAGTTCCTCTTTATGGTTGGTATTTTTGTCATTATTGGCCTTGCTCTGGTCCTTGGTTACCGCATAGTCATGTGGCTGCTATGATAACCGAACTGCACGGCATATGGCTGTGGATTGCAGGCATCCTCGTCCTCGGTTATTTGTTAGTGAATAACATCGACCTGCGGTGGAGATTAGCAAAAGCAAATGCGCGCATCCGCAACCTGGAGAAGAAGCTGTGGACCAACGACGTCGAGGCTATCCTGGACGAAATCCTGGGAGATCCCGATGAGCGAGCTTGACGACTTCTTCGACGAGGCAGAGCTGGACAGCACCACGCTCATCGAAGTGCGACGTGTTCGCCTCGAGTCACTTATGCAGTGCACCGTCCTGTGGGACGACGAGGCAACCCTCGACGCCATCATGTACGGGCCGATGGATGACCAGACCTACCACCACCTTAACCTGCGCCTCATCGCGCACCTTGACCGGCCCGACTCACGCGGCCGATGGACACAAACCCAAATGGCACGTTTTATTAAATCCTTTACCCATGAAACTAACTATTAACGGCACCGTCAAGTCGGTGCAAGAGCCTAAGACCTACCCCTCCGGATTCACTATCTGCGACGTGCTCATCGAGAGCGGCAGCAACGTCTACCCCGTCACCTTCAAGAAGGACGACGTGGATGAAGCCCTCGCGCTGGTGGCCGACCACCCGATCACGCTGGAGTGCTACCTCAACAGCCGGGAGTGGAACGGCCGCTACTTCGTCGAGCTGAAGTACGCAGGCAAGCCCGAGGAGGTACCTGCTCCAGCTCCGGCCAAGAAGCCGCTCGCAGGACGCACCACCAACCGCATGGCACCACCGTCAACCCCAGCACAGAATGACCTGCCCTTCTGACGAAAACTACATGATAGTGACCAGCATGGAAGCCTTCCTCATCAAAAACTACGGCAGCTTGACCATGGCGGCTGGCAACCTAAAGGTCAGCCCGCAGACCATTACCAACTGGCTAAAGCGCAACCCGCGCGGGCTGCTGAAGCACATGCCGACCATGGTGCAACAGTGCAACGTCACCGAGACCCAAATCATGGGCGAGGTGCTGTACCACGAGGAGTACCTGCAGAGCATCGGACAATTCAAATCCTAAACCCAAATCAAATGGATTTCAAAACAATTATTGAGCAAGAACGCTCGAAGTTCGTAGATGGCAAGATTCCAGCTACGCACATCATGTACGACCAGTACATGGCAACGATGGATTGGAGCGGCGAATGGACCGAAGAGCAGCGTGCATTTGCTCGCCGATTGGTGGCCGAAAAGCTGACCGAATTAGCAACAAAAGACATCCCTGGCGTTACTTCTCACAACCGCTCACTAATGAGCAAGGGATGGGGCAGCGACGAGCAAAAATCGCAAGCTCGAACCTTGCGCCAAATTGTTGAAGATGTTGAAAGACGTGAATTGAAACGTGCACAGCGAAAGCCAAAACAAAAACAATTCCGCAGGCTAACTACCACAGAGCAGGAGAAGTTCAAGACCGAGGCGTGGGTTGAAGCGGGCAAGATATGCACGACTGGGCATGTCAAGGGCGTGTTTCGTAATCTTCTGCAAAAATGGGGCTACGATGGCGACAGCCCCAAATACTTCATTGTCCGAAACGGTATTATGAGCGATGAGCAATACGATAGTGTAGTGCTCAAAAAGAAATGGCCTATGAATTACGGCCAGTACAATCTATCTCTTCCAAATCAGCAAGCGGCACGACCGCAGTAACCAATGGAACACGCCAACGGCATTTGGATACCAGCTGAAGTGTGGGAGCTTGACCTGCCGCCCCTCCACCGGGTATTCCTTGCGCGTCTGATGGCGTTGTCGAAGCAGGACGGTGCGAGCTGGGCTGGGGACGAGTTCCTCGCCCACTCGCTCCGCTGCACCCCACAGCACGTGCGCAAAATGCGCCAGCAGCTGGAGGCCAGCGGACACATCGTGACCGACGGCTACGGCTACAAACGGCGCCTCCATGTCGAAGTTGCGCCTGTGGTTGCAAGCAACCAGAGAAGCAAGCAACCAGAGGCGCAAAAGTTGCAACCAGAGGCGCAAGAGTTGCAACCACAGTTGCGCCAAGAAGCAACCACAGTTGCGCAGAGTATAGAAGAGAATAGATATAGTAAAGAAGTAGTAAAGACCACCGCGCGTGCGCGCGAGGTTGTTTGGCCTTTCGATTCTGACCAGTTCATGAATGCCTGGAAGGAGTGGGAAGCCGATCGCCGCGAGCGACGCGTCAAGCCCTACAGCACCCGCGGCCTCCAGACCGCACTACACCGACTCCAACAAATCAGCGAGTACAATGAAGGAATCGCAATCCGAATTATCTCCCAGTCCATCGCCAACGGATGGCAGGGGCTCTTTCCTCTTGACAACAAGCGGGGAAATCATCAGCATGACAGACCACGAGGTAAGGACATCACTGCGGACGACCTTGCGCGCCTTGTGGCAAAGCGATACGGGCCTCGCTTTCCCCCAAACCACCAGTGACGACATGACCATCCGCAAAGCCCTCGAGCTGGGGCCGGAGGACACCAACGCCGCCATCCTGTACACCCTCAAGGAGCTGGTCAACGCGCTCGAGTGCAAGGTGACGATGCGCACAGCCACTGACTTCGACGACGCTATGACCGTCATAACCGAGAACTACGGCTGGACCCTCGACGAGCTGCGCCACTGCTTCGCCATGATCCGCACCGGACGCCTGGGGCCGGAGAACCTGTTCGAGCGGTTCAAAGCGCGCGAGCTGTACGCCTGCATGCGACAGTATGCCGACGAGCGGGCACGCCACCGCATGCGACATGCAGCCAAGTACGACCCCGACGTGCAGGACATCAAGCCAGCCACCGAGCGCACCGCCCAGTCCCTCACCGCCATAGCAGACGTGCTCGACCTGCCGGCCTACAAACCGAAGGCCGGTATCTTAGGGACCGATGGCGAAAGACAGCAAGGCGTGCCGGCAGCTGCACACCAAACCCAAAGCGAAGCCCAAGGGCAGGAAGCTCACCCACGCGCAGGCAGTGAAGAAGGTAGACCTGTGGTTCAGCAAGCTGGTGCGCTATGAAGCAGCAGACAAACACGGTAACGCCCGCTGCTTCACCTGCGGCAAAGAAGACCACGTCTCCAACCTGCAGGCCGGACATTTCGCCTCTCGCCGCTTTTGGGCTACACGATGGGATCAAGACAACGTCCGCACGCAGTGCGTTTCCTGCAACATTTACCGAGCAGGAGAACAGTGGCTTTTTGGATGCGCTCTCGAACGTGAGCAGCCAGGACGAGCTCATCAGGTTATGCAACGAGCGCAGCAGCACCGAGCGTACAAGGTGGAAGAGCTGGTGGAGCTTGCATCCCGATACAAAGCGGCTGCTCTACTTCACGCCAGTATCAAGCGAGTGGTACATCAGGCCGGAGGACGAGATACAGGTGCAGGAGTTGAGGAGTGAGCGGCTGCGCATCCTGCACTGGCTGGCTGAGAACAGCGGCATGAGCAACAACAACACCGAGTGGAATTACCACTGCTACTGCCTTGACCGCATCAAGGCGAAGCTGGTGGAGCTGACCGGCCACCAACCATTCGGCATCTGATGGCTTACATCCCGAACAGCAGGCGCCGCTCGCCGTGGGTGCGCAAGAAGGTGGCCTTCGAGAACGTGGCACAGGACACTAGGTACTGGTCCATGGACTGGAGACGAGCACGCGAGGCACACCTCCGCCAGCACCCTCTCTGCAAGCACTGCGAAGAGCTGGGCACCCTCGTGGATCACATCGTGGCGGTGACCGACGGCGGCGAGTTCTACAACCCCAGCAACTGGCAGACCCTGTGCCGTCGCTGTCACGGCATCAAGACCGCGCTCGAAACGCGAGCAAGGAGGGGGAAGGGGGGGCGAGAAAATGGTTGAGGAGGCGATGTCATCCCCGCCGTCCTAGGGTTTGTTTCGTACGGCACTCGGGACTTTTTTTGTGGCCGGGATGCCCGACCTTCGCCGGCATGAACGGACCACAAGAAGCACGGTATGCACGCAGGTTGGCGGAATACGCTACCAGCACCGACCTGACGCCAGGCATCCAGTCCCTCATCTGGACCTTGGCGTGCGTGGAGATTGAGGAGGAGACCCTGCAGGATTACTGCAACGAGCACGGCACCTGCTACCAGGTAGTGGGCACGGCCGGCGACCTGCTGAGCAAGATGCGCCCGGAGTGGAACCAGCTAAAGGAGGCCCGCCTCCGCAAGCAGGCGCTCATCGCACGCATCGAGCACAAGGTGAAGAGCGCGGAGGAGACGGCCGAAAGCACGGAACAGTATTTTGGCTGATACCACCTACTACTTCGACAAGGCCAGCGCGGACCGGGCCGTCAACTTCATCGAGACCTTCTGCACCCACGTCAAGGGCGAGCTGGGCGGGAAGCCGTTCCTGCTGGAGCCGTGGCAGAAGGACGACATCATCCGCCCGCTGTTCGGGTGGAAGCGAGCCGACGGCCGGCGCAAGTACCGCACCTGTTACGTGGAGATCCCGCGGAAGAACGGGAAGTCCAACCTCTCGGCAGCCATAGCACTGTACATGCTGTTCAGCGACGGTGAACCAGGCGCCGAAATTATTAGCGCGGCAGGCGACCGCCAGCAGGCCAACATCGTGTTCAGCGTGGCGCAGGAGATGGTCTACAACAACGCCGAGCTGCGCAAGCGTGGGAAGGTGTACCGCAACCAGATTCAGTACAAGTCCAGCTTCTACAAGTCCATCAGCGCGGAGGCCTCCACCAAACACGGGTTCAACTGCCACGCGGTCATCTTCGACGAGCTACACACCCAGCCCAACCGCGACCTGTTCGACGTCCTGGTCACCTCCACCGGCGCCCGTACCCAGCCGCTCATCATGGCCCTCACCACCGCCGGCCATGACCGGAACAGCATCTGCTGGGAGGTGCACGAGTACGCACGCCAGGTCAAGGAGGGCAGCGTCAAGGACGAGACGTTCCTGCCGGTGCTGTACGCTGCCGATGCGGAGGACGACTGGAGCCTGGAGGAGACCTGGAAGAAGGCAAACCCCGGCTACGGCAGCATCTGCCGGCCGGAGTATTTTGAGCAGGAGGTGCAGAAGGCCAAGAACGTACCCAGCTACCTCAACACGTTCCTGCGCCTCAACCTCAACATCTGGACCAGCGCGGAGCAGGCGTGGATTCCGGACGAAATCTTCATGCGCGGCGCCGACCCGCTGCCGCCGGACGACGTGCTGCTCGGGCTGCCCTGCTACGGTGGCCTCGACCTCGCAAGCACGCAAGACCTCACCGCCTTCGCCCTTCTGTTCCGCGACGAGGAGGCGGACTGCTTCTACCTCAAGGTGCACCAGTTCGTCAACAGCGAGAAGGCCGAAAGCAAGAAGCTCAACGCCGGCATCGACTACCTACGCTGGGCGGAGGAGGGGCACATCACTGTTATCCCAGGCAACCGCACCGACTACCGCTACATCAAGGAGCACATCGTGCAGGCAGCGGCCAAGTACGACCTGCGCAGCATCGGTTACGATCCACGATTCAGCACCTACATCGTGAGCGAGCTGGTGGCGGAGGACATCGTCATGCACCCGATGGCGCAGAACATCACTACCATGAATGGCCCGACGAAGGAGTTCGAGATGCAGATGCTGTCGGGCAACATCGTCCACGGCGGCAACGAGGTGCTGCGCTGGCAGATGGGCTGCGCGGTGGTGTACATGGACGTCAATGAAAACAAGCGGGTGGTGAAGGAGAGCTACAAGGAGAGCAAGAAGGTCGACGGCGTCATCGCCTCCATCATCGCCATGAACGAGTACGTGCACGAGCGTACGAGCGGCAGCTTTGACGAGTTCCTAGGCGTTATTTCACTCTGATTACCTTTGGCGCACATGGCTACCATCTGGGAACGTCTGGGGCTGCAGAAGCGGGCCCGCATCGGCAAGTTTGACAGCGCCACCATCGCGCAGGAGCTGGGCGTTTGGGCTATGACCCGGAGCGGCGCCAACGTCAGCGAGCAAAGCTCGTTAGCTATCTCTACCGTGTACGCTTGCGTCTACAAGATTGCAAGCACCATCAGCAGCCTGGGCCTCGACGTTTACGTCCGGGACGGCGCATCGGTAGACGTAGCCAACGCGCATCCTGCTCACGACCTTATCAAGTACGAGCCCAACAGCCGGCAGACGGCCTACGAGTTCTGGGAGACCATCGTGGCGCAGGCCTGCCTGTACGGGATGGGCTACGCCATCATCGAGCGGGACAGCCGTGGCTACGCCAGCAGCATGACCATCGTCGACTACTACGACGTCGAGGCGAAGGTGGTGAACAACGAGCCGGTGTACGTCGTCCGCGACTACGGCGTGGTCCGCACGGAGAACATGCTCGAGATCTGCAACTTGTTCCGCATGTCGCCCATCCGCCTGCACCGGGAAAACCTGGGGCTGGCGAAGTCCGCGCAGGATTTCGGGGCGGAGTATTTCGGCAGTGGCGGACAGATGACTGGCATTCTGTCGACGGACCAGCCGCTCAAGAAGGAGCAGATGGACGTTATCCAGGAGAGCTGGAACAAGGCGCAGACCCAGGCCGGCACCAAGCTGCTGCCGTTCGGCTTCAAGTACAACCGCATCAGCATCTCTCCGGACGAGGCCCAGTTCATCGAAACGCGCAAGTTCCAGGCTGAGGAAATCTGCCGCATTTTCAGCGTGCCGCCGAGCCTGGTGCAGCTGCCCTCGCAGACGACGTTCAACAATGTCGAGCAGCAGAACCTGCAGTTCGCGAAGCACACGGTAACGCCGTGGGCCAACCGCATCGAGCAGGAGATTGACCGCAAGCTTATCCCGTCGTTCGACCGTCCGCGCATCTACTCCAAGTTCGCCCTCAACGACCTGTACCGCGGCGACATGGCGGCCCGTGCCAACTTCTACCAGCAGATGCTGCAGGCTGGCGTCATCAGCATCAACGAGGCCCGGAGCAAGGAGGACTTGAACCCTGTCGCAGGCGGCGACATCCACACCGTCCAAGTCAACCAGATTGCCCTGTCGGAGTTCGGTGCATATTCGCAAAAAATAGCAAATGAAAACACAGGAAGCATTTGAGCAGGAGGTCCGCAGCCAGTACGGTGATGCGGTAGAACTGCGCGTCAGCGAGGTCCGTGCGGCCTCCGACGACACCCTGACCATCAGCGGATACGCTGCCATGTTCGACGACGTTACCGACCTGGGCTACTTCAACGAGCGCATCGCTCGCGGAGCTTTCGACGGGGTGATGGATGACGACGTCCGGCTGCTCATCAACCATGCCGGCGTCCCGCTGGCACGGACGACTAACGGCACCCTCGACCTGGAGGTGGACGACAACGGCCTCCGCTACACCGCACGCCTGGCGGACACCACCGAAGGCCGCGACCTGTACAAGCTCATCAAGCGCGGCGATATCTCGCAGTCCAGCTTCGCCTTTACCATCGAGGATGAGGAGTGGGACCGCAAGCAGAACCTGCGCACCATCAAGCGGATGGGCAGCCTGCTCGACGTCAGCCCGGTCACTTACCCGGCCTACCCGACGACCACGGTGGCCGCTCGCATGAAGGCGCAGCAGGAGGAGCGGTCCATCGATCCCGAAGACGAGGAGCTGCTCGACGACATCCTCGAAGCAATCGACGACATCAAGCTCAAAATCGAAGAGGCCAAAGCCATCGAAGAGCAGGAGGACGTTATGCCCCAAGAACCCGTAAATTCTGAACGTGCTACATTCGCACCAGTTAACACACGAACCATGAACTTGAACGAACTGAAGGCGCTCCGCGCCAAGTACTACGAGGAGCACGTCGCCCTCGTGGAGAACCCCGAGAAAGAAGGCCGCCAAATCACCGAAGCTGAAGAGCAGCGGGCCGAGTGGTTGGTTGCTGAGGTTGCATCTTTGGACAAGCGCATCAAGCACCGCGCCGACCACGAGAAGATGGTCGCCCGCATGGTGGGTGGTGAGGCAGTGAGCCGTGGCGAAGAGCGCGAAATCGAGAAGCTCAACGGCAAGTTCAGCCTGTCGCGCGCCGTCTTGACCGCAGCCAACGGTCGGTCATTGGAAGGCATCGAGGCAGAATGGGCACAGGAGGCACAGCGTGAGATGCGGGCCCAGGGCTTGCAGGCTGTCGGCCAAGTGGCCATCCCGATGAAGGCCCTGTACCGCGCAGGTGCTGCGGACAACTTCCAGGCAGGCAGCGACGACGGTTCCGGATTTGTGGCTACCAACGTCCCCGGCGCTATCGGTTCGCTGATCGCTCCGGCTGTCATCGAGCGGTTGGGCACGACTGTCATTAACGGAGCCACCGGCAACCTGAAGTTTCCACGTGTATCTGTCGCACCGACCGGAACGGCTGAAGGCGAAGTCGACGCCAACGCAGCGTCTGGCATGGAGATGGACGAGCTGACGCTCAGCCCACAGCGTGTATCTGCAAAGACGACCTACTCCAAGCAGCTCCTCCTCCAGGGCGGCGCAGCAGTGGACCTGGTCATCGCGCAGGAGTTGAACGCGGCCATGAACAAGTTCATCGACACGAAAGCTTTCGACACGCTCGACGGCGCATCGGTCAACGACTTGAGCACGACCGGCGCAAACACGGTGATGAACGCAGCCCTTGCTGTAGCGATGGAAGCTGCCGTCCTCGCTGACGGTGCCGACCTCGCCAACTGCTTCTACGTCATGAGCCCCTACGCTTACCAGCTCGCGAAGAACGCGGCGCAGGTTTCGTCGGTGTCTGCTTTGTACGACCTCGCCAGCAACACCTTCAACGGTTACCGCGCTATCGCTACGCCGTACCTTACGAACGTAGACGCTACGACCGGACAGGTTCTTTTCGGTAACTTCCAGCAGGGCGCCATCCTCGCCTACTTCGGAGGTATCGACCTGCTCGTAGACCCGTACAGCGCTGCCGGCAACGCGCAGATCGTCCTGCACGTGAACCGGTTCTTCGATTTCGACGTTCGCCAGGCTAACGCCCTCGCGAAGTGCAACGACGTTGCAGCGTCTTAATTGACCTGACACCATAGGCGAAGGCCCGGGGCACTCCCCCGGGCTTTCGTACTTTCGGGCCATGATGACCATCAACATCACAAGCTCGCCAGCGCTCGATGACATCGTGACGGTGGCAGCTCTCAAGGCATTCCTGCGCGTAGATCACAGCGATGAGGACACCTACATCACCGCGCTCCGCCAGGTGGCCATCAGCTACGTGGAGAGCATCACAGACACCCGCCTCGGCGACGTGACGGCGGTGGGCTACATGGACAGCTGGCACCCGGTGGCTATCCCGGTAGGGCCGGTGCAGAGCATCAGCTCTATCACGTACACCTCGACCAGCCAAACCACGCTGACCCTCGGAGCTACGCACTACTACACCGACCTGGTAAGTAAGCCGGCCCGCATCCGTTTCGTCAGCCCGCCTGACCTGTACGACTACGCCCTCAACCGGGTGCAAGTGAACATGACCATCGGCTACCCTGAAGCGTCCATCCCCACGCCGCTCATCCAGGCGGTGCGCCTGCTGGTGGGCCACCTGTACGAGGCGCGCACAGAGGAGGTGCAGGGCACCA
>Ga0208787_1000320_pt1 | contig 23890 bp, 28 predicted proteins | sample Wag4_2014_7_11_FD_187362 | JGI IMG/M metagenome (GOLD analysis project Ga0208787, IMG submission 187362) | Fresh water microbial communities from Ohio, USA - Utica-2 Time Series HT 2014_7_11 (SPAdes) (version 2) | ecosystem: Environmental > Aquatic > Freshwater > Water tank | place: USA: Ohio...
TCTTTGACCAGATGTGATCTTTGTTCTTTGATTGCTACGGCGCGACTTTTGAAGTCAGCATCTTTTGAATCGTTGTATTTAACCATGCATGCTTTGACAGACTCAGCTTCAATTTTTGCTTGGGCTGGGTCATAAACACCACAAGGTAAATCGCAGTGAGCAAAGACTGTTGTCTTAGGTGACCATAAACTCATTGTTTACTCCTTCGGATTGTTATTCCTGAGATTACCTTGAAAGTAACTCTTTAGCACAATGAGATGGTGGGTAACTTCGGGCTGATGGTGGCAAGGGTGCAAGGTGACTCGATGGCGCCTGCGTATCACTCGGGCGATTTGGTCTTAATTAGAAAGTCTCGGAAAGTAAAACGAAACAACGTTGTCATCGCACATCGCCCCGATCGAGAAGACTTATTGATCATCAAAAGAGTAATAACCATTACAAACAATGGTTATTGGTTACAAGGTGATAATTCGGAATTTAGTGATGACTCAAGACTTTTTGGAGAAGTACCTAAGGAATTAATTAAAGGAATTGTGATGTTTAAGTATTGGCCGTTATTTACAAACTGAGTTAATATCAGCTGCAAATTTTTCAACATCTTCAATCGTGGTATCCCATGAACACATAAGTCTTACTTCACCAGTGTTGTCGTTCCAGACATAGAAATTATGTTTCTTTTGTAATTCAATTGTGTGTTGTGGATCAAGAATTGCAAATACTGCATTGCTTTGAGTTAACTGAGTTATCTTTACTTTTGGATTATTCTCTATTTTGGAACGAAGTAACTTTGCCATTTCGTTGGCATTTGATGCATTTTGCTTCCATAAATCATTTGTTAGTAATGCAATAAATTGAGCAGCTAAGTATCGGTGTTTGCTGGCTAATTGCATTGAAGATTTTCTGATCCAGGGATATTTCTTTGCTAATTCTGGTTTAAATAACACAACAGCTTCGGCACCCATCAAACCATTTTTAGTTCCACCGAATGAAAAAATATCAACACCAGCCTTGCTGGTTAAGTCTGCAATTGAAACCCCAAGACTTGCAGCAGCATTACTAATTCTTGCACCGTCCATATGTAGATATGAATTATTTTTATGAGCAATGTTAGCCAAAGCTTTTATTTCACTAGGAGTGTAGACAGTTCCCATTTCAGTAGATTGAGTGATTGAAACAACATTAGGTTGTGAAGTGTGGGGATCTCCCATGCGAATCCAAAGTGGGGCAATTAATTCAGGGGTTAATTTTCCATCTTTAGTTGGAATGTCTAATAATTTAACTCCCAACAATCGTTCGGGTGCGCCACCTTCGTCAACATTTATATGAGCAGTACTTGCACAAATTACCGAATTCCAGGAATCCATAACTGTTTGTAGACCTGTGATATTTGCACCTGTGCCATTAAATACAAAGTTAACTTCACATTTTGAATCTTGAAGAGTATTTTTGATTAATTCAACTGCTTTAAGTGTTACATCATCTGCGCCATAGGCTTTTACGTGATATTGGTTAATTTCTGAAATTTGTTCTAAAACTAAAGGGTGAACTGGAGCATAATTATCGCTTGCAAATGATTTCATGGCTACAGCCTTTCATAGGCTTAATAACTATTTAGCTTTGAGGGGATTATTCGATTATTGATTTAATTAAATCTGATTGTTCTTGATCGTGCTTGGTATGAGAACCAACAGCAGGAGCACTAGAAGCTGGTCGAGAAGCTCTTGTGACTACGCGACCTAATTGAGGAGCAAGTTCAGTCATAACAAATGGATAGGCGCCTTGATTAGCAGGTTCATCTTGTGCCCAAATAATTTTTGCATCATTTGAGTAACCAGACAAAATTGATTTAATTTCTTTAATAGGAAGTGGGTAAAGTCTTTCAAGTCTGATAATAGCTATATTTTCTAGATTTGCAGCATCTCTTGCAGCAGCAATTTCGTGACTTATTTTTCCAGTACACATCACAATTTTGTTAACTTTTGACTTATCAGACTTCACATCTTCTATAGCAGGATTAAATTTGCCATCAGTAAATTCTTTAGTTGCACTAGTTGCTGGTTTTGCTCTCAGCATTGATTTAGGGGTAAAGATAATTAGTGGTTTGTTGTGTGGATTTAACACTTGCCAACGAAGCAAATGAAAATATGAAGCAGATGTTGAAGGCTGGGCAATAGTCATGTTGTCTTGTGCAGCCAAACTCAAGAATCTCTCAATTCGTCCTGATGAATGATCTGGACCTTGTCCTTCCATTCCATGTGGCAATAGCAAAACTAAACCAGATTCTTGTTGCCATTTCTGTTCTCCAGATGAAATAAATTCATCAATTATTGTTTGTGCACCATTTGCAAAATCTCCGAATTGACCTTCCCACATAACAAGTGATTCAGGACTTGCAACAGAGTAACCGTATTCAAAACCCATTCCAGCAAATTCAGTTAACGCTGAATCGATAACAAATAATCTTGTGCCTTCTTTTGCAACTTGCTTTAGTGGTTTATAACCTTTACCAGTTTTGTAATCAACAATTACACCGTGTCTCTGACCAAATGTTCCGCGTCTGGCATCTTGTCCTGCAATTCGAACCCAGTGACCTTCTGAAAGAAGGGAGCCAACAGCTAAAGCTTCTCCCATTGCCCAATCGATGGTGTCATCTTTAATCATTTGGGCGCGACGTTCTAATTGTGGCCAAAGTCTTGGGTGAGGAGTAAAACCTTCTCGCAAATTAACTTGAGTTTGCGCAATTCGGTCAATCAATTCACGAGAAATTTTTGTTTCAATTTCGGCTGGAAATGATGGTCTGTTATCAACTGGAATTGGATCAACTTTCTTCAAATCACCTTTTGTTTCAGCCAATACTCTTTCTAATTGATTTTGGTAATCAATCAGCGCATTCTCGGCTTCTTCAACAGTGATATCACCTCGTCCAATTAATGATTCTGTGTAAAGTTTTCTCACACTTCGTTTCTCGTCAATTACTTGATACATCAATGGTTGAGTTAATGAAGGATCATCAGCTTCGTTATGACCACGACGACGATAAGTAATCATGTCGATAATTACGTCTTTTTTGAATTCTTTTCTGTATTGATAGGCAAGTCTCGAAACTAGTGAAACAGATTCTGGATCATCACCATTTACGTGAAAAATTGGCGCTTGAATAGTTTTTGCCATATCACTAGCATAAGTTGAACTTCTTGCATCAGCAGGAGCAGTTGTGAATCCAACTTGGTTATTAACAATTAAATGAATCGTTCCACCTGTTTTGTAACCTCGTAATTTAGAAAGATTTAAAGTTTCTAGAACTACACCTTGACCAGCAAAAGAAGCATCTCCGTGCATCAAAACTGGTAAAATCGGATGATCATGACCTTTACCTAATTTGTCTTGTTTTGCTCTTACGATTCCTTCAAGTACGGGATCAACTGCTTCAAGATGAGAAGGATTTGCTGCTAAATAAACTGGAACGCTATTTCCTTCTTCGGATGTGAATTTTCCATAAGTTCCTAAGTGGTACTTAACATCTCCTGAACCTTGAACGAAACCAGCAGCACCAACATCCTCAAATTCGCGGAAAATTCTTTCATAAGATTTGCCGGCAATATTTGCTAATACATTTAGTCGACCACGGTGAGGCATTGCGATGTCTACTTCTAACAGATTGTCATTAGCTGCTTCAACCAAAATTGAATCCAGAGAAACAATTGCAGATTCACTGCCTTCAAGTGAAAATCTCTTTTGACCAACATATTTAGTGTGTAAGAATTTTTCAAACGCCTCAGCAGCATTTAAACGTCTAAGAATTCGTAATTGTTCTTGTCTATCCATTCTTTCGTGAGGTTTTTCAATTCTTTCTTGAATCCATTTACGTTCTTCAGGTTCTTGAATATGCATATATTCCACACCAATACTTCTGGTGTAAGAATCTTGCAAACGATTCAAAATATCTCGAAGTTTCATAAATGGAACTCCACCAAAACCACCTGTAGCAAATTCTCGTTCTAAGTCCCACACACTTAATCCATGACTTGCCATTCTTAAATCGGGATGAGTTCTTTGGGCGTATTCCAATGGATTTGTATCAGAAATTAAATGACCGCGCACGCGGTAATAATGAATTAATTCTTGAACTCGAGCAACCTTATTGATGTCTTCATCATGTGTAGTTGCAATATCAACTGCCCAAACATAAGGCTTGTAAGGAACTTCAAGGGAAGCAAAAATATCTTCATAGAAATTATTTTTACCAAGTAACAAGTCACTTATTCTCTTTAAGAATTCACCACTTTGAGCGCCTTGAATAATTCTGTGATCATAAGTTGATGTCAAAGTTATAACTCTGCTGATGGCTTGTCTGGCTAAAGTTTCAGGTGCAGCGCCTTGCCATTCGGTTGGAAAATCAAGTGCACCAACACCGATGATGGCACCTTGTCCTTCCATTAAACGAGGAACTGAATGTTGAGTTCCAATTGTTCCTGGATTTGTAACACTTATTGTTGTACCTTGAAAATCTTCAACAGTTAGTTTTCCAGCTCTTGCTCTTTTAACTAAGTCGTCGTAGGTTGACCAGAATTGTGCAAAATCCAAAACATCTGCATATTTAATATTTGGAACAAGTAATTGTCTAGATCCATCTGGTTTTGCTAAGTCAATAGCTAAACCCAGACCAACATGAGGATATTTAATAATTGCTGGCTTATCGTCAACCACTGTGTAAGCGGTATTCATTTCTTTAATATCACTGACCGCTTTTGCAACTGCATAAGCAATAATGTGAGTATAAGAAACTTTGCCACCGCGTTGGCGAGCTAAATGATTATTAATGAAAGTTCTATTTTCTTGTAACAAGATTGCCGGCACACTTCTAACAGAAGTAGCTGTTGGAACTTTTAGACTTGCTTCCATGTTGGTAACTACTCGAGCAGAAGTTCCACGAATAGTTTCAGTAACTGCATCATTTGAAGTAGGAACTTCAATAACTTTTTTACGAATAGGAACTATTTCTTCAACAGGTTTTCTAGCAATTGGTTCTACAACTGGAGTTGAATTCTTTGCTTCGTTTGCAATTTTTGCAGCATTTCGCTCAGTAGGAGAATAGTCTCCAAAAAATTCCCACCATGAAGGATCTACGGAATTTTTGTTGTTTAAATATTGTTGGTAAATCTCATCGACTAACCATTCATTAGGTCCAAAACCTGTGCTTGAAGGGTTCTTTGGCGCTTCACCCGACATGTTGGCTGTCACGACCTCTTTCGTTTTTTAGCCGTATCTCCAGCGTAGTAGTTAAGTCAAAGATGCGTGATTTTGCATCTCGTAGCAGGCTTAGTGTCATGAGTGGTGAACATAATCCTGGGGCGATGGTTGTTGACGATGCGCCATTGCTGGAAGGTTCCTTAATTAATCAAGTGGCAGTTGTTACAGGCGGTAGCAGGGGAATTGGTTTTGCTGCGGCTTTCGGTTTGGCAAAACTTGGCGCAAATGTTCTGATCATTGGCCAAAATGCTGCCAACGTATCTAAAGCTACTGAAGAGCTTAAATCTAATGGCTTTCAAAGCGAAGGCTTTGTATGTGATGTTTCAGATTCAGAACAAATCGATCAAGTTGGTTCACAAATACTAAGTAAATTTACTCCGACAATTTTAATTAACTCAGTTGGTGTGATGAGTGAAAAAACTGCCAAGACTTTAAAAACAAGTATTACAGAATGGAATCGAGTTATTTCAATTAATTTAACAGGAGTATTTAACTCAATTCGAGTTTTTGCTCCGGTTATGGTTGAAAATCGTTTAGGCAGAATCATTAATGTGACCGCATGCTTGGGGCGAATGTCAGGACCTGGAACAAATGGTGGGCTTGCACCTTATCGAATTTCAAAAGCTGGAGTAAATGCATTAACTAAAAATTTTGCAGCAGAAACTGGAAATGGTAAACGTGGAGTTTTTGTTGACGCAATGTGTCCAGCACATTGCCAGACAGACATGGGTGGACCCGATGCTCCTCGCACTGCTGAGCAAGGTGCGGAAACTATTTTGTGGCTTGCGTCTCGAGAAGTAAATGAAAGCACGAAAACAGGATTTCTCTGGGAAGATCGTGCCATAGTTCCCTGGTAATAGTTAAGAATTGATGAGTATTATTTGCCCCATTCATAATTGAATATTTCCATTTAAGTTTTAAGGTTCCTATACCTAGGAGCCAGATGAAAAATCATATTGTTTCAAATTCATTGATTAATGATTTCATTCAAGACGATTCTGTTGAAGAAATTTGGATAAATGGACCTGGACACATATTCGTAGCCCGAAATGGAATTTCTGAATTAACAAGTGTTGTTTTAACAGAAAACGAAATCATTGTTTTAGTGGAGCAACTACTCAGGAATACAGGTAGAAGATTAGATATTTCTCACCCATTTGTGGATGCAACACTTCCTGACGGAAGCAGACTTCATGCCGTGATTCCTGATATCACAAAGAAATGGCCAGCTATAAACATAAGAAAGTTTGGATCTGCGACACCCAATTTAGAATTATTGGTTGAAAAACAAATGCTTGATTCTCAAATTGCTTCTTTGCTCAAGGAAATAGTAGGTAATTCTAAAAACATCTTAATAAGTGGCACAACGGGTGCAGGTAAAACTACATTCTTAAGTTCACTACTAAATACCTTACCTGCAAACACAAGAATTATTACGTGCGAAGAAGTCTTTGAATTGAAGATTAATTCAAGTGATTGGGTTGCTTTGCAAACACGAGAAATGAATTTGGAATCTGAAGGAGAAGTTTCCTTAAGACGTTTAATTCGAGAAGCTTTAAGAATGAGACCGGATCGATTAGTTTTAGGAGAAGTTAGACAGGCGGAAGCACTTGATTTACTAATTGCTTTGAATAGTGGAATGTCAGGAATGGCAACAATCCATGCAAATTCAGCTAGAGAAGCAATAAATAAATTGATGTTATTACCTCTTTTAGGTGGACCTAATATTCAAGCGGAATTTGTAAAGAAGACTGTTGGACAAGTTATAGATTTTGCAATTCATTTAGAAAGAAATCAGACCGGATTTAGACAAGTAGCCGAAATCATTGAAATTTCAAATGATCCGATAAGAGACAACATCAAAATGAATTCGATTTACACAGCAAATCAAAGAAACAGAAAATTGTCAGAGGCAGTCTAATGAGTATTGAATTATTTAGTCTTTTGATGTTGATATCAGGAATGTGGATGGCGCTAATCAGCTACTATCTAGATTTTGATTTATTAAGAATAGAAAAATTGAAGCATGTTTTTAGCAATATAAAGGAAAATACGTTGATTATGGTTTCTTTTGCCTTTATAGGAATAGTTGTTTCAATCATTACCAAAGTCTTTGTTATCGCACTCGTTTCACTAGCTGTAGCAATATTATTACCAGGCATATTGTTAAATCAAAGAAAAACAAAAATGCAAGATCAAAAAATGCAGCAGTGGACACTATTGATTGATGATTTAACAAGTGGCGTAAGAGCAGGTTTAACTATCAGTGAGGCGTTTGCCCAAGCCTTACAAAATTGTGAAGAACCCTTGAGATCAGATTTTCAAGAGGCAATACTAGAGATTAATCGATCAGGTCAAGTTTCAAAAGTTATTTCGATATTAAAGAATCAAATCACAGATACTGTTGGTGTTGCAACATTAAAACTCTTACAGGTTGTGTTGAAGACAGGAGCTAATGATTTAGCAACTTCTTTATCAATACTTTCTAACTCATCTCGCGAAAATCACAATTTGATTCAAGAACTGAAAGCAAAACAATCATGGGTTCTCAACGGTGCGAGAATATCGGTTATTTCTCCTTGGCTTGTTCTTTTAGCGTTGTGGACTCAGGAAAGTGTCAGAAATGCTTATCAAAACCTAATTGGACAAACGATTTTAATTTTAGTTGCCGCAGTTGGATTATTTGGATATTTAGTTATGAAAAGAATCGGACGAATTGATGTCTTTAGAAAAATTGAGACAATATGAATACCATTTTACTCTTTTTAGGTGCTCTAATTCCGATAGTAATTTATATTAAAATATGGAATGCAAATCAGATAATTCTTGCAAGAAGAGTGTCTAGCTTTATCTCTGCCAAAAGCGCATCTCAAGAAATTAAGCAAAGCAAAAGAAAAAGTATTATCAGAAAAAGAGTTAATGAAGCTGAAGGTTTATCTAAGTTGGTAGACAGCGCAGAATTCGGAGATCTTTTGGCAGTTGCTTTAACTGCCGGACAAAACCCACGCGCAAGTATTGACACAATTTCCGAGTTCTTACCTACTGATTTCAAAGATGGAATAAGTAAAGCAATTAGGGAGAATGCATTTGGAAAACCTCTCATGATTGCGCTAAATGAAATGAGTGATGAAAAAGAATCGAAAGTTCTCAAACCGCTAATTAAACAAATGGAAACAGCCATTAGCCGAGGCACTCCATTAGCTGAGGTATCTAGAAAATTTGCTGAAGATCAAAGACTTAAATTTAGAAATCTTTTAATGAAACAGGCTGCTGCAAAAGAAATTTCGATGTTAATTCCAGTGGTATTTGTAGTTTTACCTTCAGTGTTAGCAGTTGCAATGTATCCGGCTCTAACAGTGCTTCAAAAACTAGGATAAGGAGAAATATGCAAAAACTATTTAAATTTATAATGCAAAACGAAAAAGGTGATGTTCCAGGTTGGGTATTAGTAACTGTGATGACAGCAGGTCTGGTAGCAGCTCTTTGGGTTGTCGCTGATACAGCGCTAGCAGCAATGTTCAGTAAAGCCGTTGAATCTGTTTCAAAACCTTAGAAATTCAAATTCAACAGGCAGTGCAATCGTTAGTTTTGCTTTGGTTGCACCTTTACTGATGTTTGTTTCACTAATCCTCTGTCAATTAATATTTTTACTAATAACTTATGCAAATATTTCAATCGCATCAGAGCGAGGTGCTCGATACATTAGTATGGGAAGTTTGCCATCTGAGGTCATTAGTAAAACAACATTAGAACTTGAAAAATACAACTTTTTTAACGGTAAACCAAAGATTGAAACTGAAAGAATTGATCTAGCAGAAACAAAGTTGATTGAAATCAAAATTTCCATACCAATCAAGACATTCTTTGGTATGGAATTCTATCTAACATCAACCAGTCATGCGACATAAAAATGAGCAGGGAAATGTAATTATTGAGTTTCTCATATACGTATTGGTTGCCGTAACTTTTACACAAATATTTATTGATTTTTATCGAATAGCTAGAAGTGTTAATGAGATGAATAAAGTCGGAAATCTAATCACATCAAGCGTGTCGCAGAATCCAAAAACTATCGATAAATGGAATAGCGATGTCACAAAAAGAATACTCTTTGAAAAATACCATTTAAGTCACGTTGATTATTTCGTGCAATGTAAACCTCTCAGCTGTTCAAATCATCCTGAAAGTATCAATCTCAGGATTAGTCAACGTTTATCTATCATGGGAATTCAAATTCCAATTTCGCTAAACAAATATGCCGCTGTTAGTAGGTTCTTGAGTTATGAATAAAAATGAAACAGGTACCATTTTATTAATTTTTGTAGGCATGTTGTCGGTTTTTATCTCGTGCTTTATATGTGCTGTAAACATATATTCAGTTGTTAGTCAACAACAGTACTTAAGAAATGTTGTTGATCAAGCAAGTTTTGTAGGCACAAATCAGATTGATTTAAATTCATATTACAAATTTGGAATTTCTAGAGATATTGCTTTAGACAGATCAAAGGTTCAAGAAGAGGTTCTAAATTTTGTAGAAAGCAATTATGATAAAAGTGAGATAATTAGAATCAAAGTTGAGACATTTGATTCAAACGTCTCTGTTTTTGTTGAAAAGAAATGTAATTTACCTATTGGGTTTGGATTAAGTTTTGTCAAGATAAGCGCCATGGCTAGCGCTAAATTGCAGGTTCTATAGAAAGATTTTAATGGTCACATTAGACTAATTGAATTATGGCTGATGACTTCTCTGAATTGATTAATGAGTTAAGTTCAACTCTTTTGACAATCGAAAAAGTTCTAAACGTTAAAAATATGGAAGTTGAGATTAAAGATTTGGAGATCCAGGCTTCCGTTCCAAACTTATGGGACGATCCTGTTGCGGCTCAAGTTGTAACAACGAGGCTTTCTTATCTTCAAAATGAACTAAAAAAAGTTTTGTCATTGCGTCAAAGACTTGATGATGTTCAGGTTTTGATACAACTTGCAACTGATGAAGGTGACGCAGGTTCCTTAACGGACGCAAAAAATGAAATTAATAGCTTAATTCCTGCGGTTCGAGAAATGGAAGTTAAAACTTTATTATCAGGTGAATATGACTCACGAGAAGCTTTGGTAACAATTAGATCTGAAGCAGGAGGTGTTGATGCTGCCGATTGGGCAGAGATGTTATTAAGAATGTATTTGAGATATTGCGAAAGACAAAATTGGAAAACAGATGTTTACGAAACTTCTTACGCAGAAGAAGCAGGAATTAAGTCTGCAACATTTGCAGTACATGCTCCTTACGCTTATGGAATTCTTTCTGTTGAACAAGGAACACATCGTTTAGTAAGAATTTCTCCTTTTGATTCTCAAAGTAGACGTCACACAAGTTTTGCTGGAGTAGAAGTTGTTCCAGTAGTAGACAAGAGTGATCAAATTGAAATTGCAGATGATGAAATAAGAGTAGATGTTTACAGATCTTCAGGCCCAGGAGGACAAGGCGTTAACACCACAGATTCTGCTGTAAGAATTACACATATTCCATCTGGAATTGTTGTTTCGTGTCAAAACGAAAGAAGTCAATTACAAAATAAGGCAACAGCTTTAGCAGTATTACAATCAAAATTATTAGAAAAACGACATCAAGAAGAAAAAGCAAAAATTGATGCATTAAAAAATTCAACTTCGGGTTCATGGGGAAACCAAATGCGCTCTTATGTATTGGCTCCATATCAATTAGTGAAAGACTTACGAACTGAATTTGAAACCGGAAATCCTGCCGCAGTTCTTGATGGAGAAATTGACGGATTTATAGAAGCAGGAATTCGCTGGCGCAAGCAACAATGAACTGAATAAGTAGTCAACACCACACGCCCTCTCGAGGCGAGTCTCACGCGTATCTCCAGTTTCAACCGATAATCTCAAAAGTGGAGACAAAATGATCAAATTTGAAAACGTCACTATGGCCTACCGCAAAGACGGTAACCCAGCGTTGAATGACGTCTCCTTTGAAATCGCTGATGGCGAATTTGTTTTCTTAGTTGGTCAATCAGGTGCTGGAAAGTCAACAATTTTACGTTTACTTATTAGAGAAGAAAGAGCTCAAGACGGCACTGTATTAATTGATGACATAAATATTGGAATGCTTCCTGAAAAAGAAGTCCCAAAACTTAGAAGAAATATTGGTATGGTTTTTCAAGACTTTAGATTGTTACCTGAAAAAACAGTGGCTGAAAATGTTGCTTTTGCATTACAAGTTCTAAATAAATCTCCCGATGAAATTAAACAAACAGTTCCTGCCGTTTTGGATTTAGTAGGACTTTTAGATAAAGCAAATAGAAGACCTGAACAGTTATCTGGTGGAGAACAACAAAGAGTGGCGATTGCCCGAGCACTCGTAAATAGACCAGCAATTTTGATGGCAGATGAGCCAACTGGAAATTTAGATCCTGATACTTCTGTTGAAATTATGCGATTACTTGATCAAATTAACAAAGCAGGAACAACTGTAATTATGGCAACACATGATGCAGGAATTGTTGATCAAATGAGAAAAAGAGTTATTGAGATTACTGGCGGTGCAATTATTAGAGATCAAGCTCAAGGAGTGTACGGATACTCATGAGCCCATTTATGACCAGAGTTAGATTTGTCCTTGGCGAAGTTTGGCAAGGAATTAGCAGAAGTATCACATTAACTATCGCTTTGATTGCTACATTTGCTATTTCACTATCTTTATTAGGCGTATCTTTGCTTGTTGGTTCACAAGTTAACGAAATGAAAGATTATTGGTTCGACAAAGTTGAAGTATCTATATTTTTATGTACTTCAGGAAGCGATACTCCTTCTTGTACATCAGGTCCTGCAACTGAAGAACAAAAAAGCCAAATCAGAACAGACTTAGAAGCAATGCAACCACTTGTTGCTGAAATTTTCTTTGAAAGCCAACAAGATGCTTATGATCGTTTCGTTGAAAGATTTAAGGCATCCCCAATCTCTGCAAACGTAACACCTGATCAACTTCCTGAAAGTTTTAGAATCAAGTTATCTAATCCAGAAGAATTCACAACTGTAGTAAATCAATTCTTGAGTAGACCTGGAATCGAAGCAGTTAGAGACCAAAGAGCAACTTTAAGCAAACTCTTTAGCGTGCTTGGTGGATTACAGGCTCTAGCATTTGGTTTTGCAGTAACAATGTTGGTTGTTACCTCATTATTAGTTGGAAATACAATTCGAGTAACTGCATATGCGCGAAGAAGAGAAATTGGCATCATGAGGTTAGTGGGTGCATCCAAGATGGCTTTGCGTTTACCTTTCCTACTCGAGGCTATTTTTGGTGCATTAGTAGGTGGAATTTTTGCCACACTAATTCTTAGCGTTATTAAGGGATATTTAGTCGATCAAGTAATTGCGACTTCATTTACTTTCACATCTTTCTTTGGTTGGGGCTCAGTAATTAGCGCATCAATAATCTGTATCGTTTCTGGAACTGTATTGGCATTCATCACAGCTTGGTTTGGTATCGCCAAACATTTGAAAGTTTAGGTTTCTTTATGAAGTCTAAAAGCAGAAGTTTCCTCGTATTGCTTTTTTCTATCTCTTTAATTTTTGGGACAACCTCTGGATCTCAAGCGCTTCCTAGAAACATTGACGATGACGTTAACGCTGCCCAACAAGAACTAGAAAGTGCAAGTGCTTTAGTAAGAGAAGTAGCTGCAGAATTAGCAGAAATTAGAAAACAACTACCAATAGCTGAAGCCAAGCTTAAAAAAGCTCGAGAAGAACTAGCGATTGCTAAAGAAAAAGACAGAATTGCTGCAGAAAAACTTGCAGAATTAGAGAATCAACTTCAAATAACCCAAAAAAATTATGAAGAAACAAAAAGCTATGTAGCAGATGTGGCCAGAAGTCTTTACCAAGAAGGTCCCTTAGCCACTATAAATATTTTGCTTGGGGCAACTGATCCAAATGATTTCAATCAAAAAATGATGGATATGCAAACCTATCTTGGTAATCAAAATGCCAGACTTGCACAACTTGAAACCATCAAAGCCCAACTCGAAGTTGAACAAGCTGCAGTTGCAGCCCAGAAGATAATTTTGGAGCAACAAAAAGCAGAAGCGTTAACTGCTGCTCAAAAAGCAAAAGCCGCAGAAGAAGAAGTTGTCAGACTTATTGCCAAACAAAAAGCAGCATTAGCTAAAGCTGAAAGTGAACGAGAAGCAACACGAAAACGTTACGAACAATTAAGAACAGAGCAAATTCGATTACAACAATTAGCCAGACTTCGTGCAGGTTTGGGTGGAACTATGGCTGGAGAACTTTACTGGCCAGTGCCAGGTGCAAGATTTAGTCAAGGAGTAGGTGCTAGAAGACATCCTGTTTATGGTTATCGCTCTTGCCACACTGGAATTGATTTAGCTGCTGGAACTGGAACTCCAATTGCAGCAGCAGCAACTGGAATTGTTACAGCGGTAACAACACTTCGTGCTTATGGTCGTGTAATTGTTATTGCGCATAACGGTGGTCTTTCAACAATGTATGCACATCTTTCAAGATTTAATGTCAATGTCGGTCAAGGTGTAGCGGTGGGAGACACTATTGGTTTTGTGGGATCTTCTGGTTGGTCGACTGGTCCTCATCTTCATTTCGAAGTTCATGTCAACGCAACTCCGTTCAATCCCATGGGTTGGTTTGGCGCTCCAAAAAATCCAGTTATTTGTTAAAAATACTTAATTAATTTATTTTCCCTCACAAAATAGACGTGACCTACAATTGACTCATGAAGAAAAAGCAGCCCCTTAACACCTTCCTCATAGTAGGAGTTGGTGTAATTTTTGCTGCCGGTTTTCTCCTGGGCTCTTTATTTAATCGCGATAGTTCAACATCAATTTTGGATGAAGCACTAAACAAAATTCTTGATAATACTGCTACTGAAACTGATAAGGATTCATTACAAAGAGCAGCAATTGAAGGAATGCTTAGATCTTTAGGTGACAAATGGAGTCAGTATTTACCTGAATCGGAAAGCACATCTTTTGAAAATGCAGTAGAAGGTCAATATTCAGGAATTGGTGTTTGGTTAAGAAGTGATGAATCAGGATTAGTTGGTATTGCAGGGGTAGTTCCAACATCTCCTGCTGAATTTGCGAATTTGCAAGAGGGCGATCTGATTCAATCTGTAGATGGCGAAACAATGCAAGACAAGAGTTTAGATACCGTTGCAAAATTACTTTCAGGCAAACCTAATACAACTGCAATTTTATCTGTTAATCGAAGCGAAGAGATATTAACTTTTTCAGTGAAGAGAACAGAATTAAGAAGTAATCCTGTACAACTAAAGAAATTAAAGAATGAAATTGTATTAATTTCAATAAGTGAATTTACTAGGGGAACAGCTCGCTCGATGCGATCAGCTCTTGCTGCAAGTGGAGCAGAAAGATCTGGAGTTATTTTAGATTTAAGAGGAAATCCAGGTGGATTGCTTGTTGAAGCAACAGATGTTGCTGGGGCATTTCTTAATGGTGGAACAATCGTTGAGTTTTTCATGCCAGGAAAGTCACCAGAAATATTTAATGCCACTGGAGATGGAGATTCAAGAACTCCATTAGTCGTGTTAATAGATCGAGGAACTGCATCGGCTGCAGAAATTGTTGCTGCGGCTCTACAAGATAGAAATCGTGCCGTAATTGTTGGCGAAAGAACTTTTGGTAAAGCCGCTGTGCAAGATCTAACTGAACTATCTAATGGGGCAGCAATCGAATTAACCATTGGTTATTACTTAACGCCTAATGGAAAGAGATTAGAAGGAAAAGGTTTAGACCCAGACATATTGGTCTCTCCAAATGAATCAAAATCAGTAGCTGAAACTCGCGCATTACAGGTGTTACTTGGTCTTGTAGCCAGTTCAGGGGTTCGCGGTTAATCATGAAAGAAAAAGGAAAGAAACTAGTAGCCCAAAATAAAAAGGCTCGTCATGATTATTCGATTGAAGATGTTATCGAAGCAGGAATAGTTCTAGTTGGCACAGAAGTTAAATCACTTCGTGAAGGCAGAGCAAGTTTGGTAGATGGTTTTGCCCAAATTAAAAACGGTGAAGTGTGGTTACATAATGTCCATATACCTGAATACGATGCCGGAACTTGGACAAATCACGAACCTAGAAGAATTAGAAAATTATTAATTAATCGTTTAGAAATAACCAGACTTGTGAAAGCTCTTCATGATTCTGGAAACACCCTGGTGCCTTTAAGTATCTATTTCAAAGATGGTCGAGCAAAAATTGAATTGGCAGTGGGCAAAGGTCGAAAAGAGCATGACAAGCGTCAAGCTCTTAGGGAAAAAGATGACAAGCGTGAAGTAGCCAAGTCAGTAGGTCGACGCTCTAAGGGTGTAGAATAAAGAATTCACAAAGAAGAGAAAACTTTTTGTGAATGATTTACAACTCAATAGGGGGTGAACGGTTTCGACAACAGTGAATCGCGTTAGGTGAAGCGGGCCGAGGTTCAAGACAGAACTCGTAAACCATGTCTTGAAAAAACAAGTGCAAATAAATCTCGCACTGACTTTGCTCTAGCTGCTTAAAGTAGCTCTAGCCATAAAGTCCGTCAGCTCAGAAGTTCCTTCGATCTGAGATCTGGCGTCGAAAGAAGGATCACTAACTAGTCGGGTTACGAGATTAGTGAGGAAATCAAACAGTAACTTTGACCGTGTTGCTAGCAAGGCCACGAGTAACTAGCAGGTCAAGAACACGCAATTGTGGATGCGCCCGGAGAAGCCCTAGTACGACGCTGATGGACGCGGGTTCAAATCCCGCCACCTCCACAGAAACCAAATCATGTGCCCACAATTTATTTGTGGGCACATTTACTTCTTATACACATTTTGAATGCCCCACTGGTACCTGCTGCATCAAATGCCGTAGGCTCATAAATGGTTGCAAGTTAATGATTTATGCAAGGTGTCTTTGATGCCGCGCAAGTCAGCGGCGAACACCCCGTGAAGGCAAAAGCATTGAGCGGTACATCAACAAAAGCAGGAGAAATATATATGCCACAAGGCAGCGTCAAATGGTTTAATTCAGAAAAGGGCTTCGGATTCTTAGCTCCAGATGGAGGCGGACCAGACGTGTTCGTGCATTACTCAGCAATTCAATCTGATGGATATCGTTCATTGAACGAAGAACAAAGAGTTGAATTCGATATCACCGAAGGCCAAAAAGGTCCACAAGCCGCAAACGTGCGCCCAGTTTAGACCAAGGACTTCATAAAAAAGACCCGCTAAGAAATTAGCGGGTCTTTTACTTTTATAAATGAAATTAACTTAAAAGTTCAACCATTAAAGCTTTTATGGTGTGCATTCTATTTTCTGCTTGATCAAAAACTATTGAATTACTTGAATTAAACACTTCTTCAGTAACTTCCACTCCGACAATGCCAAAAGAATCCTTAATCTTTTTACCGATGGAAGTCTTATCATCATAAAAAGCAGGTAGGCAGTGCATAAATTTAACGTCCTTGTTTCTAGTTAAAGCTAATACTTCTTTTGTGACCCTATAGGAACTTAATAAATTAATTCTTTCATTCCACACACTCTCATCTTCACCCATTGAAACCCACACATCGGTATGAATAAAATCAACACCCAAAACACCCTGGGCAACATCATCGGTGATGGTTATTTTTGCCCCACTTGTTTTTGCTAAGTCTTGAGCAATTTTTTGTACTTCAGAACTGGGGGTTAGAGACTTTGGAGAAATAAGTCTTACGTCCATTCCCAGAATTGCAGCAGTTACCAATAGAGAATTTCCCATATTGTTTCGAGCATCACCTAGGTAAGCAAAAGAAATATTCTGTAGTTTTTTTGAACTGTGTTCTTTCATGGTCATGAAGTCAGCCAACATTTGAGTTGGATGCCAAGCATCAGTTAGACCATTAAAAACTGGGACGGATGAATGTTTTGCTAACTCTTCGACAGCAGATTGGGCAAATCCTCGGTATTCAATGCCATCAAACATTCTGCTTAAAACTCGTGCAGTATCAGCAATTGATTCTTTGTGGCCCAGTTGGGAAGAACTTGAATCAAAGAACGTGGTGAAAGCACCTTGGTCATGAGCTGCCACATCAAAAGCGGCTCTGGTTCTAGTTGATGTTTTTTCAAAAATTAACGCAATATTCTTGCCCTTTAAATGTTTCTTCTCGCGGCCACTCTTTTTTTGTTTCTTTAACTTTTGGGCACGATCAATTAAGTGAAGTAGTTCTTCGGCGCTAAAGTCGATTTCCTTTAGGAAATCTCTTCCCTTTAGTTTCATGAATAACTCTTCCTTCTTGTTAAGAAATCAGGGCTGAAAAGACAATCCTACCCAAGGTATCTGCCACAATCAGATTGTGACTACTCCTCTAGATAGCCCAGGCTCACTTGGCGACACCCTGCTTGATGAAAGAACCCTGGAAACCAATGATGACGGGGATCACGAAAAATTTGCGCATTATGTGCAAAAAGAAAAAATCGTGGAAAGTGCTGTTACCGGCAAACCCGTAATTGCCTTATGCGGAAAAGTTTGGGTGCCTGGTCGAGACCCTGGTAAATTTCCAATTTGTCCAGACTGCAAGAAAATATTTGATTCTCTCAAGTGAGTAGCCAAAATCAACGTTTAGTGAAACCATAAATTATGTCAATTGCACCAATGCAAACAGAAAGCTTTTCTACCGAAACAAAACCAGATAATCCTTGGGTATGTATTGTCTGGAATGACCCGATAAATCTGATGAATTATGTAACGCATGTGTTTATGACTTATTTTAAATACTCAAAAGAAAAAGCAGAAAAATTGATGCTGCAGGTTCACCAGGATGGAAAATCTGTGGTGAACACTGGTTCTCGGGAAGAGATGGAACGAGACGTTAACGCCATGCACTCCTATGGCTTATGGGCCACTTTGCAGAAATCCTAAATAATGGAAAACAGGGGATTTAAGAAACAGCAAAACGGAGAAATCACTTTTCAATTAGAAGCTTTAGAAATTGCTCTGTTGACTTCGATGATTGAACAAATCATCTCCCTCTTAATTCCCGTGAAGAATTCTGAGAATTCAGATCCTTTGGCTCAGATGGTAGGGATTGACCAAACTGCACACAAGCCAGATGACGATGTGGTTTTAAGGCTTCTGCCGGACGCTTACCAAGACGATAAAGAAGCCTCAAATGAATTCCGAAGATTCACCGAAAGATCTCTTCGTGAATTAAAAATTAAAAGAGCTCAATTTATCCTGGAGAATTTACCTGAGCCAGACAAAACCATTTCCATTAAACCTAAAGACTTGGAATCTTGGCTCACAGTCTTAAATGATGTTCGATTAGCACTTGGAACTCGAGTTGGAATTTCTGAAGTTGAAGATGAAGAAAAACTCTCAGGGGAAGAAGAAATTGATCACGCTAGAGATATTTACTCTTGGTTAACTTGGTTGCAATTAAATCTATTAGAGGAAATGAATTCCTAGAAAAATTTAAAGGCCCTAGGTTTTCACCCAGGGCCTTTAAATTAATTACTTGACTGACTTTAGTGACCTTCGCTCTTCGCGAATGAACGATCATCAGCAAAGCTCTTCATACGTGCGATCTTGTAAATCAATAGACCGAACACTGCTTTAGCCAAAACGTCTGCAATTGAGTAGCCGTATTGACGTAGCACGAATGAATCTGCTCCTTGGAACCAATCGCTACCGAACCATTCTCCAAATACTGGGAATAGATAGCTAATTGGGTAAACTCCCCAAGTTGCAATAAGAGTTAAACGCAAACCTCTTAATTCTTTAGCAACACCTGCTGGTTGGCGTCCCATGGACTTACCAAGTTCAACAAACAAGATGTAAAGAATATATAGGAATGGGATTGTTGAAAGTGCTCCCCAAACCAATTTTGGACCAATTTCAGCGGTAACTTCACCTGGGTAACCAAGGATGATCATTAATGCTGATGCTGGAACTAAACGAACTAGCAATTGGCTTTGAATCTTCTTTGCCAATGCAAGCACTGCAACTGTTTCTACAAGTAGTAGAGGAACAGTTAGAAGCCAATCAACGTAGCGGTAAGCTTCGTTGAATCCTTCTCCTGCAACTAATGAATAATCTCCACCAACGGTTGTTTGAATATACGCGTGACGGAAAGAATCAAAAATTCTCCAATAATGATAAGCAGCGATACCGGTTACAGTTGCTGATGTAACCAGCGCCTGACGGTAACGAGGCAATACGCGGCCTTGCGCAACCAGCATGAATAGTGTTGCAAAAATCATCGATGCTAGAGCAAAAGACAAGACGTTGTATACAGCCTGGAACTGTCCATTGGACAGAACTGATACTCCAACCATGCCAAACTCCCAAGAAAACAACGCAGCAGTTTTGAATCTTTTCCCGAAAGAAAAGTTCTCTACCACCACCACCCGAATTTCGGGCTAAGCCGACCATAGCGCCACTTTTCAATTCTGGACAACATATGAAGTGGATTTTCTTCAACTTTTGTTCCCCCGGGTTTAGGTTCCTGAGGGAAATTTGGACATTTGGTCTTGCGAGGTAGAAATCTGATACCGCTTATTAGGGCAATAGGCTTTGCTTAATTATGAACAATGCACCCATCGGAGTCCTGGATTCAGGTGTAGGTGGGTTAACAGTAGCCAGAGCTATTTTGGATCAACTTCCTAACGAACCCATTAGATACATCGGCGATACCGCCAATGGACCCTATGGTCCAAGATCTATTGCTGAAGTTCGAAAGTTTTCTCTGGAAATTATGGACAAATTAGTTTCCGATGGCGTAAAAGCAATAGTTATTGCTTGCAACACCGCATCAGCTGCAACTCTTCGCGATGCTCGCGAGAAATATCAAGTTCCAGTTGTGGAAGTAATAGGACCAGCCGTCAGACGTGCAGTTTCGGTAACTCGCAATAAAAAAGTTGGCGTAATTGGAACTAGAGCAACTGTGGAAAGCGGAGCTTACGTTGACGCTTTTGCTGCAGCTCCAGAAATTGAGTTATTTGCTAAAGCCTGCCCAAGATTTGTTGAATTCGTTGAAAAAGGAATTACCTCCGGTGAAGAAGTATTGAGTGTTGCAAAAGATTATTTACAAGAGCTAAAAGATGCTCAAATAGATACTGTTGTTTTAGGTTGCACACACTTTCCACTAATTTCAGGTGCTATTGGTTACACGCTTGGACCAGATGTGGCAATAGTTTCCTCTGCTGATGAAACCGCTCGTGATTTATATCGAGTTTTGGTCAATAAAGAATTATTGAGGGATGAAAAAGCGGGTAAACCAACTCATGAATTTTTAGCCACAGGAGATGTTTCAACTTTTGCACCATTGGCTAAAAGATTCTTAGGACCCGAAGTCGCAAATGTTCAACGGGCTTAACTACAAGATAGGGTGGAAGTTATGACAAGAAGTGATGGCAGAGCAACAGATCAGTTAAGACCAATTAAGTTTGAAAGAAATTGGTTGGAAAATGCTGAAGGATCTTGTCTTGTGCATTTTGGTCGAACCCGAGTTCTTTGTGTTGCATCTGTAACCGAAGGTGTTCCAAGATTTAAAAAAGATTCTGGTGAAGGTTGGGTTACAGCAGAATATGCAATGTTACCTAGATCAACTGAATCAAGATCAGATCGAGAATCTGTTAAAGGAAAACTTGGCGGTAGAACTCAAGAAATTTCTCGTCTTGTGGGACGAAGCTTAAGAGCTGTAATTAATAACAAAGCATTAGGCGAAAACACAATTGTTTTAGATTGCGATGTTTTGCAAGCAGATGGTGGAACAAGAACAGCTGCAATTACAGGTGCATACGTTGCCTTAGTTGATGCGTTGAAGTGGGCAAAGAATAAAGGAATTATTGATTCAGTTGAAAAAGTATTGATTGATTCTGTGGCAGCAGTAAGTGTGGGTGTAATTGATGGGGAAGTAAGACTTGATTTGCATTATGAAGACGATGTTCGAGCCCAAACTGACATGAATGTAGTTATGACTGGTGGTGGCAAATACATTGAAGTTCAAGGCACTGCCGAAGGTGCTCCTTTTGATAAGTCTGAATTAGATAACTTGCTAGCCATGGCTGCCAAGGGCTGTGTGGAATTAACCAAATTACAACTTGAGGCTTTGAAGTAATAATGAAAAAAATTGTGTTGGCGACAGCCAACACTCATAAAGTTATTGAATTCCAAAGAATCTTAAATGAACTATTGCCTGACTTGGAATTAGTTGCCGCCAGTCAATTCCCTGGAGTTCCCGAGGTTGAAGAAACTGGATCTAGCTTTGCTGAGAATGCTTTAATCAAAGCCAGAGCAATAAATGAGTTCACAAATTTGCCTGCCCTGGCAGATGATTCAGGATTAGTTGTTGAGGCCTTAAATGGCGCTCCCGGCATTTTTAGTGCCCGTTACGCAGGAATTGAAGCTGACGACAAGGCCAATGTTGTGAAATTACTAAACGAAATTAAAGATATTGATCAATCCTTACTTGGTGCCAAATTTGAATGCTCAATAGCTTTGGTTGATAAATCACAAGAGCTAGAGCTTGTCGTAGATGGTCAAATGCCTGGTCAGGTCATTAAAGAAGTTCGAGGACAAAATGGTTTTGGATACGACCCCATTTTTGTTCCCCAAGGTTTAACCAAAACTTCATCTGAGTTAAGTGATGAAGAAAAAGACAAGATTAGTCATCGCGGAATAGCCTTAAGGAAAATCTCAGTGATCTTAAAACAGTTGCCAGGTTAAGTTTGCTTGAGATTTGCTTGCTGTATTGTTTGACCTTCGTGCAACTTTAATTTGGAGGTTCGTTGGACAAAGTATTTTCAGGCCGAGTCCTAGTACTTGGCGCAGGCTCTGTAGCCCAATGCTCATTGCCACTGATTTTAAAACACATCGCTAAACCCGCTCAGGTAACAGTTATTGACAAAGATGATCGATCAGATCGAATCGCAAATGAAATAAAACAAGGTGTCACTTTCAAAAAAGACTTAATAACAAAAGAGAATTTAAGTGAAAAACTTTCTTCCTTAGTTTCATCAGGTGATTTATTACTTGATTTAGCTTGGAATATTGATTGCAATGCAATCTTGCAATGGTGTCACGATAACAATGTTTTGTATTTGAATACCTCTGTTGAGGAATGGAATCCATATGTTGATGGTGCAGATCGACCAGTTCTAGAGCGAACTCTTTATCCAAGACATATGAGAATTCGCGAAATGATGAAAACTTGGAATAAAATAGGACCATCTGCTGTTGTTGAACATGGTGCTAATCCTGGTTTAGTTTCCCATTTCACTAAAGCTGCCCTTGTCGATATTGCTAATAAATTAAAACAAGATGGAAAATCAAATGAAAAGATTGAAAAAGCATTAAGTGAAGAAAAATACAATGAATTAGCTTATCTATTAGGGGTAAAAGTAATTCATATTGCAGAACGCGATACCCAAATTACTGACAAACCAAAAAAGGTTAATGAATTTGTTAATACTTGGTCTGTGGAAGGTTTTTATGAAGAAGGCATTGCTCCAGCAGAACTTGGTTGGGGAACACATGAAAAAGAATTACCAAAAAATGCAATTATGCACACAGGAGATGGCCCTTGTAATCAAATTGCAATTGCTCAACCGGGTGCTAAAACTTGGGTGAGATCTTGGGTTGCAGATTCTGAAACCATAGGAATGGTTATTAGACACGGCGAAGCATTCACCATTACAGATCACTTAACGGTTAAAGATGAAACAGGAAAAGACATCTATAGACCAACTGTGCATTACGCATATTGTCCTTCTAATGAAGCAATAGTTTCCATGGCGGAATTAGAAATGCGTCAATGGGATTTGCAAAAAAATCAAAGAATTATGAACGAAGAAATTATTGATGGTGAAGATCGTTTGGGAGTTCTTCTCATGGGTCATGATTACAAAGCTTGGTGGTATGGATCAATGCTTTCAATTCATGATGCTAGAAAACTAGTTCCTGGACAATCTGCAACCACTTTGCAAGTTGCATGTTCTGTAGTTGCTGCATCAATGTGGATGATTGAAAATCCAAACGAAGGTGTATTAGTGCCAGATCAATTGCCTTGGAAATATGTTTTGAATATTGCTAAAGATTATTTGGGTGAAATGCGATCTGTTGCTGTTGATTGGGATCCATTAAAAACTAGAAATGATTTATATAAGGGTCTTAATGGCAGAAAATATGATTCTGATCCTTGGCAGTTCAATAATTTTCTTGTTTAAAAGTTGATTTTGGTGCGGGAGAGGGGACTTGAACCCCTACACCTTTCGGCGCTAGATCCTAAGTCTAGTGCGTCTGCCAATTTCGCCACTCCCGCAAGATCTATGGATAACTCTACGGCGTACGCTTTTAACTAGATAAACCAATCTGGAGTATTGCTGTGAAACAAGACCAAATCGAAGCAGAAATTATTGCTGCACGCGAAAGATTGGCAAAAAATCTTTCCGAACTTGAATATGCAATGAGTCCAGCTGGAATTGCTGAACGCGGCAAAGATTTTGCAAAAAAGGTGTTCACCCACCCAGATGGTGAATTAAGAATTGAAAGAATTATCGGTTCAGTTGTTGGGGCATTAGTTAGTTTAAAACTTATTCGAAAAATATTTTAAGAAAACCTATTTTT
>Ga0208787_1000322_pt1 | contig 23768 bp, 18 predicted proteins | sample Wag4_2014_7_11_FD_187362 | JGI IMG/M metagenome (GOLD analysis project Ga0208787, IMG submission 187362) | Fresh water microbial communities from Ohio, USA - Utica-2 Time Series HT 2014_7_11 (SPAdes) (version 2) | ecosystem: Environmental > Aquatic > Freshwater > Water tank | place: USA: Ohio...
TGATATGAGTCCTGTTTATTATGCACTAGGCGTCATCACTTCACTCATGACTGCTTTCTATATGTTCAGGTTGTATTTTTTGACCTTTTCCGGAGCTTTTAGGGGAACCGAAACACAGGCTGAGCATCTTCATGAATCACCTTTTTCGATGACTTTCCCCCTGATTATTCTTGCGATTTTCTCAATAGCAGCTGGTTGGGTTGGAATCCCTGCAGTTTTCGCCCCACAAGCACATAAATTATCAACTTTCCTGTTACCAGTATTACCTGAAAGACATCAGCATCATCACTTTTCACATAGCATGGAGCTCATGATGATGGGCGCAGTGGTTTTGTTGATAGTCATAACAATTCTGATTGCGGGTAAAAAGTTTGCCAGTCATAAATCTTTTGACGAAAAGCAGCTTTCAGGACTCAGCAAATTCCTTGCCAACAAGTGGTACGTAGATGAATTTTACAATCTGATTGTTGTTAAGCCTGTAAGCCAGCTTGCTTCATTTTTCAGCAGGGTAGTGGAACAAAAAATCATTGACGGACTGGTTAACGGTGTAGGAAAAGGTGTCCAATTCAGCGCCAGGCAGTTGAGGTGGTTACAAAGTGGACAGACGGGCTCTTACGTGCTGATAATGACAGTTTCCATTATATTATTTTTCATTTTCCAGTTGCTCTGGAAAGCCTAATCAAACGCATTGAATATGTTCGCAGCTTTTGATAATTTTCCCGCTTTACTGATCTGGTTGCCATTGGCTGGAGGTCTTCTTTCATTTTTTATCAAATCAGAAAAAGGGGCCAAGGCAAATGCCATGATATTCTCCCTGCTCAGTCTGGTCGTAATGCTTACTGCCCTGTTTTTTACAGCGTCAAAACACTTTATGCTTAATCAGGTAAGTTATGTATGGCTACCCGGGATTGGCAGCAGTTTCGGACTAATCCTTGACGGTCTGACCAGGATACTCAGTTTACTTACGGTCATTATTTTTCCCATTGTATTTCTGATGGTGCCTGCAAACAGGTATATCCATGCCAATAGGTTTTATGGCTTGATGCTTCTGACACAGTGTGGCCTACTTGGTGTATTTATGGCAACCGATGCGCTGGTATTCTATTTGTTCTGGGAACTTGCATTGATACCTGTTTATTTTCTTTCATCTGTATGGGGTGGGGAGAAACGAATCAGGGCAACGTTTAAGTTTTTTATTTACACATTCCTGGGATCACTGTTTCTGCTGATAGGAATTCTATATATGTATCTCAAAACTGGTACAGGATCATTCGGATTAGTTGCATTTTACAATGCTCAGCTTAGCCAAACAGAACAATTTTGGATCTTTGGGTTATTTTTCATCGCATTTGCCATCAAAATGCCTGTTTTCCCTTTCCATACCTGGCAGCCAGAGGCATATGAAGAGGCGCCTACTCCTGTTACAATGATTTTGAGCGGCGTAATGGTTAAAATGGGACTTTTTGGTGTTTTAAGGTGGTTGTTACCGATGTTCCCTCTTGCTGTCAAAGAGTTTAATACGGTAATTGTAATTGTCATTGTAGCAGGAATGGTATATGCATCCTTCATTGCAATTTACCAGGACAGCATTAAGCGACTTATTGCCTACTCATCTATTGCACATATTGGACTTATGGCAGCGGGTGCTTTTACTCTGAAAGACAGTGCTATTCACGGACTCACTTTGCAAATGTTTAACCATGGAATCAACATTGTGGCATTGTGGGTTGTGGCTGATCTTGTGGATCGCCAGACAGGGGTCACCCGTATATCTCAACTTGGGGGTATTGCCCGCAAAGCGCCAATCCTTACAATTTTTCTTGTAATAGCAGCTTTTGCCAATATTGCATTGCCGCTTACTAATGCATTTGTGGGTGAATTGATGATCTTCAATGGTTTGTTCCAGTTTAAACCCTGGATCGCAGCACTTGCTGGATTGAGCATTATCCTTTCTGCAGTATATACATTAAACATGGTTAAAAATGTTTTCTACGGAGAGCCAGTAGTGGCAACCTCCACCTTCACAGACATCAACAGGATTCAAGGTCTCGCACTTACGGTGCTTACTGTTTTGATTTTTGTAGTAGGTGTTTATCCCGATCCTTTCTTTAAATTAATCCATGAAACGGTTGGATTGATTGTAAATAAATATGTTACCATCTAAAATATTCTTTGGTTTATGAATGCAATAATTGTAGCAGCTTTGTGGGGTGTACTGATGATGTACGCCGGATTCGTAGCCAAAGGCAGGTCAGCCAACCTGCTTGCAGTAACAGGTGTTATTATTTTGCTTGTGGTGAATTGGCTTGAATACCTCGGCCTTTCAATTTTCAATATTGATACAAAAGGCATGCTTGTTTACAACAGCTTTGGGCTACTGTTCAATGAAATCATTTTGTTCGCCACACTGATGTATTTCCTGCTTTCAGGTAAGGAATTGGGCAAGAGCAACAAGACACCTTCTGATTTATATGCGTTGATATTTTTTATACTCGCAGGAATCGCCATAATTGCAGGCTTCAAGTCTTTGCTTATGTTGTTCATAGGTATCGAAATTGTATCGATCCCCCTTTATGTACTTGCCGGCAGTGCCAAAACAAACCTTAAATCAAACGAAGCTGCGTTGAAATATTTCCTGATGGGTTCTTTTTCAACAGGACTCATGCTGATGGGTATTGCATTTTTATATGGCGATGCAGGTACTTTTTTCGTTGAAGGGATCAATGCAGGAATGGGTATTATCTCTCCGATGAAAGCCATCGGGTTAGTACTGTTACTTGCTTCCATGTCCTTTAAAGTCTCTGCTGCCCCTTTCCATTTCTGGACACCCGATGTATATGATGGGAGTCCCACCGTTTTTACATCATTTATGGCAACCATTGTGAAATCAGCAGGATTTTTTGCTTTCCTTAAACTTTTTGAATCTGCATTTGGTAACATACATCGTGAGTGGCAAGTATTGATGGCCGTAATTGTATTTTTGACCCTGGTCATTGGCAATGTTACTGCAGTTTTCCAGCAAAGTGTGAAGCGGATGCTCAGCTATTCTTCCATCGCACAGGCCGGATTTATGTTGCTTGGTGTTTTTGCCCTTAATGTTTTTGCCAAGCAGGGTATGATACTATATTTTGCAGCATACAGCCTCGCAACTATTGCAATTTTTGCTGTTCTTGCCAGATTCAAAGACGATTCCATAGAATCATTCAACGGATTTGCCAGGAAACAGCCTTTGGTTGCCATATCATTGTTGATTTCATTTTTATCTTTAGCAGGTATTCCCCTCACAGCCGGTTTTTTTGCGAAATATTTCATGCTTTTGGCAGTCTTAAAAGATGCAACCATGCTTTGGCTTGTAGTAATTGCAATCCTGTGTGCCACAGTAAGTGTGTATTATTATTTCAGGGTTATTCAGGCTATGTATTTTAAAGAAGTTACTTCAGAACAGGATCAGCAGCAGTTGCCAGAATTCAGTAGGTCATTTAAATTAATCATATTGTTCAATTCATTGTTGATTATTGCTTTAGGTATTCATCCAGACTGGCTGACAAACCTGTTATGATAGTTTTCAGGGCTTAATTTACTCCGTTCATCAAACTTTTTGACGACTGACCCATTGTTTGCCTAATTTTAGGAAATGAAACCATTGGATAACCTGGTGCTGGCCTGGAGAACAGTTCGCGCCAACAAGCTGAGGACAGGCATAACTGTAGCCATTATTGCTTTTGGCATCATGGCCTTGGTAGGCATATTTACAGCCATTGAGGCAATGAATGAAAGCCTGCGAGACAGTTTTTCAACGATGGGGGCAAATGCCTTTAGCCTCCGGTTTAAAGAAAGAAGAATTGGATTTGGCAGAGGTGCAGAGGTCTCAAAAACCAATACAAAAAATCAACGAAGGGAAAGAAAATCAAATACAGGAAAGATCATTACTTACCACCAGGCTCAGCTATTTAAGCAGTTATACCAATTTCCCTCTGCAGTAAGTATCGGACTGAATGGTCCGCGTAACCTTGTGGTTAATTTTGAAAACAAGAAAACCAATCCTACGGTAACGATGAGTGGGGGTGATGAAAACTACCTGCTCCTCAATGGGTATGAAATTGCTTATGGTCGAAATTTTAACAGACGAGATGTGGAAAGTGGTCAGGATATCTGCATAATAGGTAAAGATGTAGCTTTTAAACTCTTTGGATCCAGATTCGACCGCGCTCTTGATCAAGTTATTCGTGTTGGCGGTAACAAATACAGGGTAATTGGTGTGACGAAGGAAAAAGGATCAAGTTCTTTTCTCCAGGCTGATAACATCATTTTTGCAACTTACACAAATGTCAGGCAACGCTATGCCAATAGAAACCAGTCTTTTAGTATTGCCATAAAAGTTGATGATGTAAATCAGATGGAGTCGGCCATTGGCGAAGCTGAAGGTGTTTTCAGAACAGTAAGGGGCTTGGTTGTGACAGAAGAAAACAACTTTTACGTGGATAAAAGCGATAGTATTGCAGAGACATTCATCAACTTGCTGGGTACCATTGCAGCAGCAGCAGGAGCCATCGGGTTTATTACATTGATTGGTGCAGCAATCGGGCTGATGAACATCATGCTTGTTGCGGTAACTGAACGCACCAAAGAGGTTGGATTGATCAAGGCACTTGGGGGCAAACGCGGTTCAATCAGGTCACAGTTTCTTTTTGAATCTACTTTAATCAGCTTACTGGGTGCAATAATTGGCATCATTCTGGGCGTGCTGATTGGCAATCTGGTAGGTAGCCTCATGGATACACCATTTTTTGTTCCCTGGAATATAGTAAGTATTGGAATAATTATTTGTTCAATTGTTGGATTGGTGGCAGGACTTTATCCTGCTATGAAAGCTGCAAAGCTTGATCCAATTGTAGCCCTCCGTTATGAGTAAAATTATTTGATTGCTTTATTTGCGCATGTATTAAAACGCGAGACGCCTTCCATTTGGAAGGCGTCTCGCGTTTAGGGACTTGAGCCCTTTTATTTAACCTGTTTATTTAGGATCGAGTGCTCTTTTGATACGCTCAGCAACATCTTGCAGGTGATATTTGCTCATTTTGTCTGTGCTAATAGCTGCAGCTGCAAGGGCTTCAGCACGCAGGGAAGTCAACTGTGCACGCACTACTGAGGTGACATCTGTTTTCTTAGGATCAGGTCCGGAAGAAATTGCACCACCCATGCTGATGGTCAAGGATGCACCACCACCGCCAAGGAGTGAAATCATTCTTTCAACATAGCTCTTTTGCAGGTTTCTTCTGTAACCATCTATCTTTTTTCTCGCAGGCAATTCACTCCAGATTCCTTTTTTAAGGTCTGTAAGCAATTCGTCAACGCCATAAGCATTGGCAAAGCGATTGGAAGAAGTAGCCATTCTGGTAAGCCTGGAAGCAGAAAGGAGACTTGCAAGTGTATTGTCTTGAAGAGAACCTAGCTGATCACCAGCAGGACTATTGATTTTATCAAGGATTTTATTATCAAGCATCCATGTAGGTGTATTGAAAAGCTGGGTGTTGAGGAAGGCTACAGCTTCTTTCTGCATTGCTTTTGGGGTAACCTCAAACACAGCACCATCTTGCTCTACACTCTTTGGCGTTTCATAATATCCGCCAATGTTTCTGGAAACATGACCGATATACCTGTTGTACTGTCCAACTACCTGGCGATACATCTGTGATAGATTTTCGTACCTGTTACCTTCTTCTTTGGTCCATTCAGGCAGATTTGCAACAATACGCTTCAGGTTTTTGATGCCGTATTCACTGGCTTTCATAGCGTTGTCTCCCAGGTCTTCACTTTGTGTTCTGGGATCAGCTATGTTGCCATATTCATAAGTACCAAACCATACACGTGGGTTTGAAACCATACGTTCATTGTATAGTTTATTTCGTTGCTTGCTATCAGCTTCTACATCTTCAGCGCCATATCCATAGCCCCATTCAATTGCCCATTTATCATAATCACCAATTCTGGGGAAGAGTCCGGATTTGCTGATGTTATCTTCTGGCTGAGCAACATAGTTAAAACGCGCATAGTCCATGATGGACGCCGTATGACCATTTGCTTCTACCCAATTTTTGTCGCGCAGTTTCTCAACTGGTGTCTTGCTGCTTGAACCCATGTTGTGCCGCAGCCCCAGGGTGTGACCAACTTCATGTGAAGATACAAAACGAATCAGGTTGCCCATCAGATCGTCGTCAAATGTCATCTTACGGGCATCAGGATCAACTGCTGCAGTTTGAACAAAATACCAGTCGTGTACCAGGCTCATTACATTGTGATACCAACCAATATGGCTTTCGAGGATTTCACCGCTGCGTGGGTCATGAACATTTGGGCCGTATGCGTTTGCGATATCAGATGCAAAGTAACGTATAACTGAAAAACGGGCGTCTTCCAAACTCATGGTGCTATCATTCTCAGGCCACTCTTTACCCATGATGGCATTTTTGAAGCCCGCTTTTTCAAAGGCTACCTGCCAGTCGTCAATGCCTTTGATCAGGTAAGGCCTCCATTTTTTAGGGGTTGCAGGATCGATGTAGTAAATGATAGGCTTTTCAGGCTCAACAAGTTCACCTTTTTTCCATTTTTCCATGTCTTCCTTGCGCGGCTGCAGTTTCCAGCGAACGATGAAGTTTTCTGTTTCAACTTTTTGCTGATTATCAGAGTAAACGGTATAATCGTCTGCAAAGTAACCTACACGCACATCATTGGTTCTTTTCTGCATTGGTTTTTCAGGCAGAATGATGAAGGAAGTGTTGGTTTCGATGGTAATAGCACCAGCGGCTGATGCAGCAGGAAGGCTGGAAGAAGGAAAAGGAGAAGGAGCTCCAAGACCACCACCAGCTGATGAAGAGAATGTTTTTACCGTTCTCACTTCGGTATTGATGGGAAAACTTTTGATTGTTTCAATGTAAGAGCGGTCTGACTGCAACATGGTAAGATTCAGCCTTCTTTTGGATAAAGCATTCAATGAAACAGCCTGGTTATCTCCTTTGAGAAAGTCTGTTACATCAATAACTGCACCTGTTGAATCTTTACCGAGAGATGCAACTGGGAAGGATGCAGCAATTGGATCCAGATTTGAATTACGAACTGCTTTGTAAATGGGCTGACTGGAATCTGCAACGCTGATGATGGTAACAACGCGCATGAAAATCTTGTTATCCGGACCTTTTTCAAACTTCACAACCTGCTGATTGGCAAGTTCACCACCATAAACGCCACCACCACCGGCTACTTTTGAGTAACGTGTAACTGCCATGATTTCCCTTCCGAACAACTTTTCATCAATTTCGAAATAATATTTTTCATCTACTTTGTGTACGGTAAACAAACCTTTTGTAGTCTTGGCTTTTGCCGTGATCACATCTTTGTAGGCTTTCGGTCCGTTTGCAGCAGCACGCGTAGCACCCATTCCAGGGGTTGGTGCAGCAGTTTTTACGGAGTCTGTTTTGGTCGGCGCGGGTGCCGGAGGCGGAACCGGCCTGCGGTTTTGTGCTGTACTGAGCAGCTGACTGGCTAGGAACAGCGTGGCAAGAGCAGCCGTCCTCATCGTTTGGTTTGATCTCATTTTTCTCTGTTTTGTGGAACGTAAATATATCGTTATTTAATTATTAAACGCATATTAATGGAGAATGGTTGTGATGTCTTTTGAGCAGGAAGTTTGCGCTGAATTTGAAGATTTTTAATTTTTTTTAACCAATGTACTTTTTTTAACCAATTTCATTAACTTGCTCTCTACCTGCTGGAATTGCCTTCCGTTTTACCAATAGAAAGGCTAATTTTATTGCAGAATTTTATTAATCAAACCGTAATCTTTAAATCAAAAAACGAAAGTCATGGCAGAAACTAAACCAAACACAGCTGCTAAAGCATCAGCATCAGCTCAATCCAAAGGTGGTGGCAACGCAATTTCTTATTTGGCTCCTATCATTTGCATAGTAGCCGGATATGTAGTATGGAGATTTTTCTTGGGTAACCCGGATGGATTTACAAAGCCGGATGAATTGGGCGGTTTCTGGCCTTCACACAAGGGTCCGATTGGTGCATGGAATCGCATGTATGAGGGTGGTATCATTGTGCCCTTGTTGATTGGATGTTTTTTCATGGTGGTTGTATTTTCTATCGAGCGTTTCCTCACAATCCGGAAAGCTACAGGATCAGCCTCCAACGCAGATTTTGTACGTAAAGTACAATTCGAGCTGGCTAACAAAAATGTTGATGCTGCTATTGCGTTGTGCGACAAGCAAAAAGGAAGTGTAGGTAATGTAATGAAAGCAGGCCTCAAGAAGTACAAAGAGATGATCTCTGCAGGTGAATTTTCTACAGATCAGAAAGTTGCAGCAATTCAAAAAGAAGTTGAAGAAGCTACTGCACTTGAATTACCAATGTTGCAGAAGAACCTGGTTTTCCTTTCAACCCTCACTTCTCTCGGTACACTCGTAGCCCTTTTGGGTACAGTATTGGGTATGATCAAATCTTTCTCCGCACTTGGTGAAGAAGGTGGATCAGGTGCTGCTGCCGAGCTTGCCGTTGGTATCTCTGAAGCATTGTATAACACAGCACTTGGTATCGGTACATCGTCTGTTGCACTCATGATGTACAACGTGTTTACAACTAAGATCGATTCTATCACTTATGGTATTGACGAGTCTGGTTTCACATTGACCCAGAGCTTTGTTTCTCAGTACAAGTAATTTGGTTTTTTCATTCTCTTGTGGAATGATGAAATTCCAGCATCTAAATCTTAAATAAGTAAACATGCCAAGTGTCAAATTAAAAAAACATGCACCGGATAACGACATGACTCCATTCGTGGACATTGCGTTCCTTATCCTGTCGTTTTTCATTATGGCAACAAAGTTCAAGCCTGAGGAGCCTGTTGAGGTAACAACACCCAATTCAGTTTCTTCACAGGCGTTGCCGGAGAAAGATGCCTTTATGGTATCAATCGACAAGGATGGCAGGGTTTTCGTCTCCATGGATAATCCGCAGGCTCGTCAGTTGCTGATCAGTAACCTGAACACAACCAGGAATTTGGGACTAACTCCAGCTGAAATGAAAAACTTCATCAATGCATCGAGTGTTGGAGTCCCTTTCAGTCAGTTGAAAAGCCTGTTATCGCTTGATCCAGAAGACGAGAATAATAAGAATGCCATCAAGGCTCAGCCTGGAATTCCATGTGCCGACTCAACAGGTGGAGAATTGTACTATTGGGTAAGAGATGCCTTAGTGGCCTACACCGGTAAAAAACTCAACCTGTTGATAAAGTCTGATAACAATACAAAATATCCTGCATTCAAGGATGTTCTGAATGCCTTCAAGAAAAACGACCAGAATAAGTTTCTGCTCGTTACTTCTCCTGAGGATGCACCTGCAGGAACAGCTTTGTTTGTTACCCGTCAGAAGCAGATTGGCGGCGGGAAGTAAAATTTTTGTGAATTGAATTAAATTAACGATTATGGCAAGTATAGACTCAGGTGGAGATGGCGGTGGACACAAAAAGGGTCCAGGTGTCAAGAAAGCGAAAAAGATGTCTACCAAGGTGGACATGACTCCCATGGTGGATCTTGGCTTCTTGCTCATCACATTCTTCATCTTTACATCAACCATGTCTCAGCCTACAGCCATGAACTTGTTCATGCCCAAGGATGTGGATAAGCCTGAAGACCAGAACAAGGTAAAGGAGTCAGGGGCATTCACCATCATGCTTGGTAAGGATGATGTGGTTTATTATTATGTTGGACTAGATCCTACACAAATTCAAACAGCAACCTTCAAAACCATCAGGGAAGAAATCATCCGTAAGAAGCAGAGCACCAATCCGGAAGATCTTGTAATGATTATCAAACCAACAGCAGACGCCACTTATAAAAACACAGTGGATATATTGGATGAGATGACCATCAATGAGATCAAGCGCTATGCAATGGTTGATATCTCCGATACAGAAATGCAATTGATCAAGGCAACGGAGGCCGCCGCCGGGATCAAATAATTTGTGGAAATTGAAGGAATCTGAATCAAATTAAAAAACGTTACCATGGATGCAAACAAAATACTAAGTGCCGATCTGATCGACCTCATCTTCGAGGGTAGAAACAAGAACTATGGTGCTTATGAGCTCCGCACAGGGTATAACAAAAGGTTAAGGAATTCTTTGTTCCTGACTGTAGCCCTTGGCGCGCTGATACTGCTTGCTTCCTTCATTTCCTCTTTAGATCTTGGTCCGAAAAAAGGACAGGTTCAGATCAAGGAGGTGCAATTGGAGGAGATACAGCAGGAAGAACAACCCGAACCACCACCACCTCCTCCCCCAAAGCCACCTGAGCCTCCAAAGGTTGAAATGGCCAAGTTCACTCCACCTAAAGTGGTGAAGGATGAAGAGGTTAAGGAAGAAGAGAAGCCACCAGAAATTGAGAAACTGGAAGAGACGAAAATCGGAACTGTTAACCAGGAAGGTTTAAAAGACGAGGGTATCGTAGCTCCTCCAGTAGAAGACAAAGGTGGTGTAGTTGAAGCCCCCAAAGAAGATGATTCCGACAAGGTTTTCCAGAAGGTGGAAATCGATGCTGAATTCCCGGGTGGAACGTCTGGATGGACACGCTACGTAACAAGGCAGATTGAGCGTAACATCGATGACCTTCAGGATGATGGACGCTCTGGTACAGTAGTGATATTGTTTATTGTTGATAAGGAAGGCGGTGTGAGTGAAGTGCGTGCACTTCCTTGCAGTGAGGCTGGAGTGGGCAACTGTTTGCCTCCGAACTCAAAGCTTGCCGAAATAGCTGTAGACGCTATCCGGAAGGGACCAAAGTGGAAGCCCGCCATTCAGAATGGCCGCCAGGTTAAGGCATACCGCCGTCAGCCTGTTACCTTCCAGCTCGCTGAAGAATAACCGATTCCAAGTAAATCAATATAAGCCGTTCCGCATTCCGGAACGGCTTTTTTTATTGCCCGCTCAAATGGGTTATTTTTGCATAATGTCGGCTAACTGGAATGATATCATAGTTGCGCTCGCAACACCTCCAGGTGTGGGGGCGATAGGTGTAATTCGCTTGAGCGGTTCGGGTGCTATTGATTTGATAAACAGTCTGTTTCCCGCTAAAGACCTTACCGCTGTTCCGGCAAATACACTTCATGTAGGGGTTTTACAGGATGAAGCAGGTCGCTTGGATGAAGTGGTGTTATCGGTTTTCAAATCACCCCGGTCTTATACCGGTGAAGATGTGGTGGAGATTTCCTGCCACGGCTCAGCCTTTGTGCTTAAACAAGTGATGGAAGCCTGTATTAGGCGTGGTGCCAGGATGGCTAAACCGGGTGAGTTCACCATGCGTGCGTTTTTGCATGGTAAAATGGACTTGGTTCAGGCTGAAGCAGTTGCTGATCTCATTGCAGCCGAGACTAAAGCGGCACAGGAAACAGCTTTACATCAGGTGCGGGGTGGGTTTTCGCATGTGCTCACTGCCATGCGGGATGAACTGATCCAATTTTCGGCTTTAATTGAGTTGGAACTTGACTTCTCCCAGGAAGATGTGGAATTTGCAGATCGCAGCAGGCTTCGGGCATTGCTGGGGAAGTTGGACAAAACTACCCATGATTTGTTGGTTTCTTTTGACTTGGGTAATGTTATCAAGCAAGGAGTAAGTGTAGCAATTATTGGCAGACCGAATGCCGGGAAATCAACGTTGCTCAATGCCCTGCTCAATGAAAACAGGGCCATTGTGAGTGCCATTGCCGGCACAACAAGAGATACAATCGAAGAGGTGCTAAATATTGGTGGCATTCTTTTCAGGCTCATCGATACTGCCGGAATCCGGGAGGGGGCAGACGAGATTGAAGCCATCGGAGTGGAGCGCAGCAGGGCGAAAATGAAAAGCGCAGACCTTGTCATTTACCTTTTCGATGTGCACGCTACTGCGCCAGATGAATTAAAGGCCCTACAGGTTGAATTGCAGGCCGACTGCAGGAGTTTCGTCTTGGTAGGCAATAAGATAGTCGACTTGGGTCACCAAGCCAGCCTTGAGTCTCTTTTTGAACTTGAAGACATATTGTGGATCGCCGCCAAAGAGGGTGTGGGTTTGGAGAAACTCAAGCTGGCTTTATTGGACAAGATCAGTTCCGGGACTTTGAATAGTGAAAGCACCATTGTTACCAATGCCAGGCATTACCAGTCTCTTCAGCAAGTGGCAACCAGTATTGAAGCCATTCGGAATGGTATGGAACGAGGTTTGCCTGGTGATCTCCTTGCCATAGATATCCGTAAGTGTTTGTACCACCTCGGTGAGATCACAGGCAGCATCTCCAATGAAGACCAGTTGGATTTTATCTTTAGTAAGTTTTGTATCGGAAAGTAGCCCCCCAATAATATAGAATTGTTAACACCACCATGGGTCTGTGATATTGGAATATATTTGCTGAAGAAATGCTTTATAGTAATAACATGGCAAAACAGGTGAAGGTCTCGGTGCTGATGGCTGTATACAATACAGATTTTGCGTTTACAAAAAGGGCCATTGATTCTGTCTTAAACCAAGATTTTCAGGATTTTGAGCTCATAATCATAGACGATGGCAGTACGGAAAACAACCGTGATTCCTTAACTGCATACGTTGAAACGCATGAAGATAAGATCGTTTACATACGGCATGCAAATCAGGGTCAAGCGGCATCAATCAATCGGGGTGTGTTAAACAGCACAGGTGAATTTATTACAATAATTGACAGTGACGACGAATACAAACCTTCTCATTTGAATGCGTGTCTCCGGGAAATAAAACAATTCGATCTCATGTGTTCAACTTCAGAAACCATCGTGGATACCATTGAAGATTACTACGTGCCAGATAAAAATGATTTGGAAAAAAATATTCATCTGGATGATGTTGTTCTTTTTGGTACCCTATTTGGCAGTAGAAATGTTTTTTTGACTATTCCCTTCCACGGTGGTTTCGCTGCTGATTCTGCCTTTTATGAAAAAGCGAGTACTCAGTTTCGGGTAAAAAAAGTTGACCTGAGAACATATATCTATTACAGGAATAATGCCAATAGCATTTGTTCTATTTTAAAAAAACAAAAGACATTGGCCAATGGGGTTCCCGATTTCTCCTATTCCTGCAAATGATTGTCTTTTGATGGCTTGTCACATCACCGGAGTATATGATGTGAATCGAAACACAGTGCTTGAAAACGATGATTATGAATTGGTACGCAATTGGTCTGAATCAGTGGCAGCAGTCAATTTGAAAGGGATCATTTTTCACAATAGCTTTACCAAAGAGACTTGTGATAAGTATGAAAACGAGCATATTTCATTCCAGGAAATTGAGTATGACGTTCGTTTCAATCCTAATGTATATCGTTATTTTATTTACAGGGATTTTTTACAGAAATCTGGTCACCGTATCAAGAATATTTTTGTTACGGACATGTCAGATGTTGTTATACTCAAGAACCCAATGACTGATCCCTACTTTATAGACAATCAGAATACTATTTTTTGTGGAGACGAGCCTAAAACACTAGATGATGAGTGGATGCTTGCCCACTGCTTGAATCTCCGTAACAAAATACCGGATTTTGCAGCATTTGAGCAACAATTTGCTAAGGTGCCGCTGTTGAATTGTGGTATAATTGGGGGAAGTACCCCTTTGCTTTTCGATTTTATCCAAAAATTATGTCAGATACACGAAGCATTCAATCAGAATAATCAAACGGCCTATACTGGAGACATGGGGGCATTTAATTATTTGGCAAGAACACAATTCAATCACCAAATAAAGCATGGTGCTCCGGTTAATACCATATTCAAATTGCATGAGGTTTCGCGCACTGATTGTTGGTTCAGGCATAAATAAGGCAGATAAAGTCCAACCTGAATGTTGCAAGTGGCTTTATGGAAACCAAAGTTCCCATGGTCGGCCATTACCGCGTTCCATCATCTAACATACTCGGGCAATGGTAATGGCTGGGGGCGTTCAACGCATTGGATAGCATTTTGGTATTTCAAATTAACGAAATCAATGGCTTTTCTTGTTATTTTCTTCCCTTTTGTACATTGGATCAACAGATGACATGGTGATTTTGGGTAAACGGGATGGACTTCGATAGTTACATAAAACATATTTAATTACAATCATTTTGCGGCTGATTCTTCTTTTTTGCTTAACAATATGATAATGTCTGTCAAAATTTCCTTCACATAATTTTGTATCAAATTTTAAATGATATGAAAAAGCTATTAAGTTATTTACTTTCAGGAACGATTCTTTTCGTTTCTTCATGTAAAAAAGAGGAAACGCCAGTTCCATTTACCATCCCAACTGTTACTGCTCCAACAGCAATTACAACGGTAGTTGCAGGACAAGGAGGAAAAGTTTCTTTTACAGTTGGTTTTGATTCTAGATTGAATGCCACTTACACTGCTGTAGGAAGTAACCTTTCTATAACAAACGCTAATGGTTCGATTTCAGGACCAACCATTGATATCAATTTCACAACAATGAACGAGGGTGCAGGTTCAGTTACATTAACTATTACTGACTCAGAAGGACAGAAGACTCAAGCTACTGCAGTTGTTCAAGTAAATAAGATTATAACAGAGGTTATTGTCACTTCCAATATAACTACTAGCACAACTTGGACAGCGAACAAAGTGTGGATATTGGGTGGAAGGATAACTGTAACATCTGGGGCAACACTGACCATTGAACCAGGAACAATCATTAAAGGTCAAGCAGGTGCTGGATCTAATGCCACTGTTTTGTTGATCGCTAGAGGAGGTAAATTGAATGCTACTGGTACAGCAGCAAAACCAATTATATTTACATCAGTAGCTGATGAAATAAGTATTGCAGATGTAGCAGCTGGCAAATTTGCATCTCCTAATTTAAGTCCAACAGTAAACGGACTTTGGGGTGGTTTGATTATTTTGGGAAAAGCTAAAATTTCTGCCTCTGCCAGTGGTGCCCAAATCAATGAAGTTCAAATTGAAGGAATTCCTACATCTGATGCAAATGGTTTGTATGGTGGTTCTGATGACGCTGACAACTCAGGGGTATTAAAATATGTATCAGTTCGCCACGGAGGTACAGAGATTGGTGCTGGTAATGAAATCAATGGAATTACTTTCGGTGGTGTAGGGTCAGGAACTGTTGTCGAAAATATTGAAGTAATCGGGAATCAAGACGATGGCATCGAATGGTTTGGCGGTACTGTGAATTGCAAAAATGTAGTAGTTTGGAATGCTGGTGACGATGGTCTAGATACTGATCAAGCTTACAGAGGCACTGTTGAAAATTTCGCGATTATCACTGCAGGTGGAAGTCAGTTTGAATTAGATGGACCTGAAGGAACCTTCGGTCTTGATATTGCAGGTCATACATTTACAAAAGGCTTTGTTGTTACCACTAATGGTGCAGGTAACCTGATTGATAATGATGCCAATACTGTAGTATCCCTGAAAAATATTTTTGCAAAAGGTTTTACTGCGGTAACACAAAATATAACTGAGGTTTTTACAAATCCTTACACTTCTACTTTCGGAGTTCTTTTTGATAAAGTTACTCTCGATGTACAAGCTGTTGATTTGTGGAAGTATATCGATAAAGCTACTGCTGTGTCTTCAATTCCCGCTACCATTTCTGCTGGCACAACTGCATATGCAGATTTGACAGCATTCAATACTTGGTCATGGACTTCCATAGCTGGAAATTTAAAATAAATTATTAATCCCCAAAATGAATCAAACGGCTGAAGTGTCAATTTCAGCCGTTTGATTGTTTTTTTATGAAAAAGCTCATCTTTTCTCTTTCGTTGGTTTTGTCATTTGTTAGTACTTTATATGCCCAAAACGGTATAGTGAGGGGGAGGTTAATTGAGGGGTCAACTGGTAAGCCTGCTGTGTCAGCTACATTGAAATTAAATGGGGTAAGTTCCAGCTCAAATGCAGTTTCTGACTTGGAAGGGGCTTTCACCTTTTCTGTCCCTGCAGGTAATTACTCATTGGAGATTTCTACCCTCGGATTTGACAAAATTGTTTTGACGGATATAATTGTCAGCAACGAAAAAGTAACAGTAGTTCCTGATATTATATTGAACTTCTCAGAAAAGAATTTAAAGGAAGTTGTAATAACTAGTAAAAAATACCTACGGACATCTGAAGAAGCAATAACAACACTTAGAAGAAAATCTTCAGTAATTATAGATGGCATTTCATCTGCAAAAATGAAACTAACAGGCGATGCAACTGCGGTAGAAGCTGCCAAAAGAGTAACGGGAGTTTCCATCGAAGGTGGGCGATATGTTTATGTTCGTGGTTTAGGTGATCGTTATTCTAAAACCACCTTGAATGGACTGGACATTCCCGGATTAGATCCAGATCGCAACTCTTTACAGATGGATATTTTCCCCACAGCACTAATTGATAATATTATTGTTTCGAAAAACTTTTTACCTAATTTAAGTGCTGATTTCACAGGGGGACTTCTAAATATTGTAACCAACGATTTTCCAACAAAAAAAATTATCAATCTATCAGCATCGATGAGTTACAATCCATCTATGCATTTCAATGAAAATTTTTTGAAAGGTAATCAAGGACGTTTAGATTGGCTCGGAATGGATGATGGTTCAAGAGCTTTGCCTAATTTGGCCAGAAGTACAAATAATATTCCAACTCCTATTTCAGGTGCAGGTTCTGACGCAGTAAATAATTTTGTAAACTCATTCAACCCTACCTTGGGAGCGAACAAGACACGTAGTTTTGCAGATTATTCTTTCGGTTTTTCAATTGGCGATCAATTTGATTTCGGAAAGAAGAATCATTCTGCTTCTTCTCCTAAATTGGGATATGTTGCAGCATTATCTTATAGGGTAGAACAAAAGTTTTTTGGCGAAGCTAAATATGGGGAATACCAAAAAAATATAATTCCCAATCAAAATGAATTGGTTGCTGCTAATACATTAACAGGAAATCTAAGTGAAGGAAATGTTCTTTTAGGCGGATTAGCCGGAATAGCATACAAAACAAAACTTTCTAAAATAGACTTAAACATAGTTAGGCTCCAGAGTGGTGAAAATCGTGCAGGGCAATTTAGTATTTTAAATAACTCTGATGCAGTTGGGCAGTCTGGATATAATGCATTTTCGGATAATATTGAATTTTCCCAAAGAAGTATAACCAATCTTCAAATTTCAGGATCACATTTATCACCAGATAAATCTTGGAAATTCGATTGGGCTGTTGGAACAACCACTTCAGATGCAACTGACCCAGATATAAGGAAAACCGCTTTTACCATCGATCCGGGAAGGACTTATTTTAATCCGGGGGCTGGAGGTAATCCTTCAAGAATTTGGCGTTATTTGGATGAGACAAATAGTTCGTTAAAAATTGATATTGACAAACAACTTGGTAAAAAGAACACATTGCGTTTTGGAGCTCTCGGTCTCCTAAAAGAGCGAAAATACGAGATTAGGTTTTATAACGTTCAATTCTTCGGTTCTCAACAGCAAAATTGGCCAATTAATGCCAATCAGGTCTTGATACCTAGTAACATCTACCCATCTGTTTCAAACAACATCTATTATGTTTCAGGAGTTTCTGAACCTAATTCGAACGAATATAATTCCAGGGTTAATAATGTTGCTGCATATTTGATGGATGAAATAGACTTTTCCAAAAACACTAAGGCTATTGTCGGAATGCGTATGGAAAAATATGTCCAATTTCATACTGGAAGAGACCAAAGATTTGCATCGGGTGATGTCGTTGGAGGAAAGAATCTCGTTGATGCCAAGGTGTTAGACAAATTAAATTTTTTCCCAAGTGTTAATCTAATTCAAAAATTTGGTCCAAAAATTAACTTGAGATTTTCTTATGCAATTACAACCGCAAGGCCCTCATTTAAAGAGTTGTCATTTGCACAAATACTTGACCCGCTAACAAATAGGATTTTTAATGGTAGTTTATTTACGTATGAAGATTGGTCAGGAAATCTCAGACCAACTATGATTGATAATTTTGATTTGAGAGCTGAAAAATATTTTCGTGGTGCAGAGGTAATTTCAATTTCATTTTTTAGCAAAGCTTTTAAAGATCCTATTGAATTGGTTAGAATTCCACAACAGCAAACGTCTACAGAATATCAGCCTAGGAATGTTGGTCAAGGATTTTTAGTTGGAACTGAGATTGAAATAAATAAATCTTTTGATTTTATTTCTGAAACATTGGAGAAACTTAATTTCAATGCTAATATAACACTCGTGAAGTCTAATATAACAATGACTGATGTTGAATATAATGCAAGAAAGGCATACGAAAAGGCAGGTGAGAACCTTAAAAATACCCGACCCATGGCAGGTCAGTCGCCATACATAATTAACGCTGGTTTGTCATATACGGATACTGAAAAGGGGATTAATCTTGGTATGTTTTATAATGTAAAGGGCCCTACTGTTTATATTGTAGGTTCTGGATTGTTCCCTGATGTCTATGCAATTCCTTTTAAAAATCTTAATCTAACAATTAACAAAGCAGTCAATAAATCTAAGAATATCAACATAACCTTAAGAGCAGAGAATATCCTGAATGATGATCTGCGTTATGTTTTCCGAGGTTATAATGCAACTGACAAAATATTTAGTTCGCTTAATCCTGGTCGTTCCTTTTCTTTGGGATTTTCCTATAAATACTAATTTTAATCTGCGTATGCCGATGACTTCATTTGGCATACGCAGATTAAAAATATAGTCCGAAACAGTATCTAAGATTGGTAGTAAATTAATAAATTTTAATTTCAGATTTAGCTTAAAGTATCTGAATTCTTTATCGTACAGTTGTGTTGATTTGTACACGAGTTTATTCAGAAGGTTTTGTTTAATAGTTCAGACAACAAATACAATTTATTGAAAATTTGATTAATTTTATTGATTAAGGTATGTCTGTATCGGATCGTTTGAAAGCCCTGAGAGAAGAAAAAGCGGCTGATAATTTAAGCGCTGCTGAATTTTTTTTATCTGACAATGCCACCAAGGAAGGCGTTGTTGTATTGCCCAGCGGATTGCAATACAAAATTCTGGTGGAAGGCCAAGGAGAAAAACCAGCATTGCACAATTTTGTTACCTGTCATTATCATGGAACGTTGATCACTGGCGAAGTTTTCGATAGTTCCGTTAAAAGGGGGCAGCCTGCTTCATTCCCCGTCAATGGGGTTATCAAAGGTTGGATTGAGGCCTTGCAATTGATGCCCATTGGAAGCAAGTGGCGACTCTTCCTGCATCCCAATCTGGCTTATGGGGATAGGCAAGTCAGTGCTACAATTGGTCCCAATTGTGCATTGGTCTTTGATGTTGAACTGCTGTCTTTTCGGTAGATAGCTGTTCCGGTTGGGTATCCGGTTACGAGGTTCTTTTACTCGGCATCATATCCATTTTTACCTATCTTACCTCATCGCCTCCGCCATGAGATCTAAAGCAATATACATGGGTATAAGATTATTTTCGCTCAAGGTTTGGATACCATTTGAAATATCCCACATGGGTAAATAACCATATACAGAGATATCTGTTGTGGGTTGATAAGCAGCTATGGTGAGATTTCCTGCTCTCGCACCACTGTGTCCCCGACCGAGACTGCCAAACGACTGTATTCCATAAGTATATTCTTCTCTGCTGTAATCTGGTATAAATGGACTATTCATGAGTTGAAGCGTTGCTTTAGTGAGCGCGCCTTCACCCTTTAGAGTTGATCTCACCCAATGATGTACAGCGCTTATTGTGCCTTGCCCATTTCCCTGTGCAACAAGTAAAGAGGGATTGTAGCTTATCATGTTTGTGGTATCTTTTTTACTTCTGAAAATCATACCATTGCTGCCTGGTATAGGGATGATATTGTCTATTGCCTGATCGGGAAACCTTATCCTTCCTTTTGTTGAAGGAACTGCAGGTATCATGATGTCTTCCATGTAATTGGCATAGGTTTTGGATAAACCTCGCTTAAGGGTATAAATCCTGGAAATTATTGTAGCCAACATCGAGTAACCTACATTAGAGTAATGGTATCCTTTTCCTGGTTCAAAATAGCTGAGTTGATATCTGGCATTGATACCCACATATTCATCAGTAGTGAAAGGATGGAAAGGATTGGCTTGTAACTTGTAATCTGTATAGCTAAAACCTAATGCACGAACAGTGTCATTGTCTGAATCAAAAATTCCTGCTGTATGTGACATCAATTGTGCGATGGTAATTTCTGATTTAAAAGGAATATCCCATGCTGAACCTCCGGGTACATAACTGGTGTTGCTACCCGGTATCTTGTCAATTATTTTATCGTTTATGTTGAGCCAACCTTCTTCAGCCATATTGAGGATGGCTGCGGCTGTAAATAATTTTGTTATGGATGCAAATCTGTGCCAGTGGTTTTCAGTAATTTTTTCAGGGAAAGAAGGTGCTGAAGAAACAAAAAAACTCCCTTTCGGTCCCTGAACATACAAGTGCAAGCCAGGTACTGTAAACCCAACACTTTTTTCCATTTGCACCCGCATACTGTCTGCAATCTGTTGTAATCTGAATTGTAGGGTTACTTCGCCGAGATCAATATTTTCTTTTTTGCAGGAACACACAAAAAACAGCAAAACTATTGATAACTTTCCCATGGTTGAATGGTGTTTATTTCAACCTAAAAATAATTCAAAATATAAATCAACTTTATTTCGGCTTCTTATACTACCAACTTATTTCCAAGAATCCGATCAATGATTCTCCTCAATGAGTTCTTTCAACGCTAAATATTCATCGGAAGTAGGCATCACCAGGGGAGGACGAACTGCACCTGCTGGTCTTCCTATGATTTCAGCACCGGCTTTGATCAAACTGACGGCATAACCATTCTTCCGGCTGCGCAGGCGCACCAGCGGGATATAAAAATCCCTGGTGACCTGCTCTACAACGGCTTTATCGCCTGCACGCAGGGCTTTGTAAAACCGATTTGCGAGCTCTGGTACAAAATTGAAGGCGGCAGAAGAATAGGTATTGACGCCAATGGACAAATAAGCTTCTGCCATGATTTCTGCAGTAGGCACGCCCCCAATATAAGATAATCGGTTGCCCAAAGTGCGGATAATATCGTTGAGTTCGGCAATGTTTCCGGTGCCATCTTTCAAGCCAATCAGATTCGGACATGCAGCAGCGAGCTTTTCCAGGTTGGAGGTATTCAGGGTTCCGTTGGCACGGTTGTAATAGATTACAGGCAGGCTGGTGCTGTTGATGATCTGTTTGGCATATTCCACCACGCCATCCTGTGGGCATTCCGTCAGGTAGGGTGGGAACAATAGCAAGGCATTGACGCCTGCCTTTTCAGCAATGGTTGCAAGACGGATGCCTTCCTTGACACTCTTTCCGGTAGAACTGATCACCGGCACCTTTTCTTTGACGGTTGCCACAGATACCTGAACAATCTCCTCATATTCCTTTTCATCGATGGAGAAGAATTCACCGGTGCCGCCAGCAACAAAGATGGAGGAGATATCGTGCTCCAAAAACCATTCCAGACGAGACGCATAAGTTGCTGTATTGAATTGTCCGTTAGCATCGAAATCAGTTATCGGAAAGGATAATAAACCGTTCTCCAGTGAGGCTTTAATTGTTGAAATTTCCATTTTGTTCAATTTTTATTCTGGGTGCTAAGGGGGTTCCAATCGCACTGTTAGTGATAATTTTTTTCATGTTGCTTTTTAACAATCAGGTTAAGGGACCCGGATTGAAAAGCACCAAGTCGTTATAGATTCCCAATTTGTCGGTAGCCACTTTTTTTCTTCCACTCGCCACATCCAGCATGTCTTGGAATAATGCCCACCCCATGACTTCAATGGTTTTTTCTCCAGTCGCAACAGGTCCTGCATCAAAGTCAATCAGGTCGTGCCAGCGGTTGGCAAGCTTGCTGTTGGAACTTACTTTGATAACCGGCACCATGTTGAGTCCGTAGGGTGTGCCCCTTCCAGTAATGAACACATGAAGGTTCATGCCGGCGGCCAGTTGCAAGGTGCCGCAGACAAAATCACTGGCCGGAGTGGCCACAAATTGAAGCCCTTTTCTTTTGATCCGTTCGCCGGGGGCAACAACATCCACTATCGGCATAGTGCCTGATTTGACAATTGACCCCAACGCTTTCTCCACAATATTGCTGAGTCCGCCTTTCTTGTTACCTGGCGTGGTATTGGCACTGCGATCAGCTGACCCCATTTGCAGGTATTCGTCATACCATTTCATTTCTGCAATCAGTTTCTGGGCAACGGTTTCATCAGCAGCCCTGGCCACCAATTGCCCTATGGCATCGCGCACTTCCGTCACCTCTGAAAAGAAAACAGTGCCTCCGGCCCTTACAATCAGGTCGGCCGCAAAGCCGACAACGGGATTGCCCGTGAGTCCTGAAAAAGCATCACTGCCGCCGCACTGCATGCCCACCACAAGGTCTGCAACCGGACAGGTTTCACGCCTGCGGGTATTGAGTTTTGCCAGGTGCATATTGGCGGTTTCCATCGCCGCATCAACCATTTTATAAAATCCTGCAAAAGCCTCGTCTTGTAGGTAAAGGATGTTGCCTGCATCCTGACCAGTGATGGTTTCCGGGCGCAGTTTTTCACATCCCAACCCAATCACCATGATCTCCCCCCCGAGGTTGGGGTTACGAGCCAGGTTATGGATGGTGCGGATAGGGATGATGGCTGCAGGCGCATTGATAGCTACTCCACAGCCGTAATGGTGGCTGAGGGCAATAACATCATCCACATGGGGGTATAGCGGCAGGAGTTCTTTTTTGATTCTGCCAATCAGGTAATTGGCCATGCCCGCTACACACTGCACACTCATACTGATGCCGAGCACGTTTTTGGTACCAACCGAACCATCAGCATTGCAGTAACCTTCAAATGTATAACCCTCTAATTTCTCCCATAGAGGCTTGTTGATGGGTTGATAACGGATCTCTTCCAAGGCAGGGGCATCGGGAATATCCAACAGCTCTTCCTTCACCCAACTACCTTTGGGTATCATCTTTTTAGCCAAGCCAATGGTATATCCATAACGGATGACGGGATGGCCTTCTGCAATGTCTTGCAAGGCTATTTTATGCCCCATGGGTATCTGTTCCAAGGTGGTCACATCATTTCCAACGGTAATCCCCGTGGGGATACCCTCTATGTTTACGGCAATGGCCACATTGTCTGCCGGACTTATTTTTAATATGCTTTTGGATTGCATCAGCGTTTGGGTGAGGTTAAGCCATCGGATATATCCATGCTGCGAGCATGGTGATGATCAATCCTGCGATGCCCATGATGCTTTGCATGGGGGCAATGGTTTTGAGTGCTTCAGTTTCGGTAAGGTTGCTGGTTTTGCACATGATCCAGAATCCAGCATCATTCATCCAGGGAATCAACTTGGCACCACTGCCTATCGCCAAACAAAGGTACACGGGATGGAATTCAAGGTTGGCCTGTTGGGCCATACCAGAAAGGATGCCTGATGCAGTTATTAGCGCCACGGTAGCTGAGCCTTGGGCGGTGCGAACGATCATCGTAATCAGAAAGGCCAACGGTATCAGGGCAAGTTGGAAATTGCTTGACAGCTCGGCTATTCTCTGACTGATGCCAGATTGCTGCAACATCCCGCCGAAGGCTCCGCCTGAGGCGGTAATGAGGATGATGCCGCCACCGCTCATCAATGCATTTTGCACGAAAGTGGTGAGC
>Ga0208787_1000323_pt1 | contig 23705 bp, 13 predicted proteins | sample Wag4_2014_7_11_FD_187362 | JGI IMG/M metagenome (GOLD analysis project Ga0208787, IMG submission 187362) | Fresh water microbial communities from Ohio, USA - Utica-2 Time Series HT 2014_7_11 (SPAdes) (version 2) | ecosystem: Environmental > Aquatic > Freshwater > Water tank | place: USA: Ohio...
AACTGGTACAGCACTCCCTCCGGAAGCAACCTATTACAGTCTGCCAGCTCTAGTTACACCCCTACTGGCCCCTTATCTGCAGGGACCTATACGTACTATGCAGAGTCCATTGACCCGGCCACAGGTTGTGTGAGCGCTACCCGAACGGCGGTGACGCTCACCATCAATGCCACCCCCACTATTACCCCACCTGCCAACTTAGAAGTGTGCGCAGGAACACCTGTCAATGTGTCGTTTACCGGAACTCTTGGTTCTGCTTTTAGTTGGACCAATAACAATCCCAATATTGGATTGGCTGCCAGTGGTAATGGTTCAATCAGCTATATCTCTGCCGCCAGCCTTCCCAACACTGAAATAGCCACCATCATGGTAAGCGCTCAGTTAGGAAGTTGTATCGGGCCAAGCTCCACCTTTACGATTACTCTTCAGGCACTACCGACACTCAGCTTGGCTACTACGAACTGTGCCCCCAACCTGCTTAGCTATTCTGCCAGTATCATCAGTAATGCGGATAGTCTTGCCAGTCCGTACGGTACGGTTATGATCACACCCAACGGATTCTTAGTAAGCGCTATTCCAGCAGACTCCAGTCTATTGGTAACTGTCTTTTCAACAGCTGGATGTACCAGCACCCTTCCAATTACCGCGCCCAACTGCAATTGCCCATCCGTTACGCCTCCTAGTTCAGGGGCCACCACCATTGGTTGTACCGGCACCTTTGTGCCTCCCCTACAAGCTAGTGCCAGCCTTGGTCTAGTAATAGACTGGTATGCCAATGCTACCGGGGGCACTGCTTTAGCACTCGCTACTACTGTCTACACACCTATGGGGCCACTGACTCCCGGTATTTATACCTATTACGCGGAGAGCAGGGATACCCTTACCGGTTGTGTTAGCGCTGGAAGAACCCCTGTAAGTCTAGATATCCGGCCGCTTCCCACGATGGTTACACCTTCTAACAGAGTGGTTTGTGCCGATGAGCCTGTTTTTGTGAACTTCACCGGTACACCCGGAACTACCTTCAGCTGGACCAACAGCAATCCAGCTATCGGACTGGATCCGAGCGGCAGCGGAAACCTGAATTTTGATACGCCCTCCAACTTAGGTTCTACGCAGACGGGCGTCATCCTAGTTACCCCTACTGATGCAAATTGTACAGGAGCCCCAGTTAGCTTTTCCATCACGGCTCATCCCATCCCCGTGCTAACCATCAGTACCCCCCAATGCGCCCCCGACTTTTTAAGCTATTCGGTCGCGGTCACCTCCAATGCAAGCACCATCACCGCCACTGCGGGTATGGTAATCGGTATAGGAGGAAATGTGGTTGTCTCTGAGATTCCTGCTGGCACCAATGTGGTGATCAGCACCATTGATCCTACTACCAACTGCGAAAACCAACAAATCGTCAACGCGCCTGTCTGCGGATGCCCACCCGTCCCGGCGCCCTCCAACCCATCCAATGCGACCGCTTGTGCTGGAGATCCAATCCCAGTACTATCCGTCAGCTTAAACAGTGGCTTACAGGCCAATTGGTACTCCGCAGCCACCGGCGGTTCTTTACTAGCGGCCAATACCACCAGCTACAGCCCTCCTTCAGGACTTAATCAGGGGATGTACACGTATTTTGTGGAATCCTTTGACCCCGTAAGCAACTGTTTTAGTACCACTAGAACAGCAGTTACACTAACCATTTCCGCAGGAATACAAGCAACCATCACAGGAAATAGCACCCATTGCGTCGGTGAAAACCTTATGCTGACAGCCAGTGGGATGGGAGGCACCTCCTTTAGCTGGAGTACTGGTACGACCACGGCCTCCATCACCCTGACCCCTTTGGTAACTACTACGTATACCGTTACCGTCAGTAACAACGGCCTTTGTGCGGGAACGGCCTCTCTTCCAGTCAGTGTTTTCTTGCCCTATAATGTGACTATTAATGCCTACACCTGCGATCCAGCACAGGTAGGCACCCTTCTTCAGAACCTGCAAACCATACAGGGCTGTGACTCCATTGTTACCACCATCACCAGCCTAGACCCCTCTGGCTGCGCACCGGAGGCTACCCTGGAAGGGAGTACCACCAGCTGTGCTGAAACCGCAGACGGGTTTCTCTCCATCACGGTTACAGCTGGCTTCGGTCCCTACTCCTACACCTGGGAGGGCAATAATCTGAGTGGCCAAGGGCTCCTTTCTGCTAATGGAGAAACGCAGGTTTTGGAAGATTTACCAGCCGGCAATTACAGTGTCACCATTACGGGTGCCAATAGCAGCAGCGTAGTAGTAACGGGCACCGTAAATAGCCCCGCCCCTTTTGAAATCCAACTTACCACGCAAGGGATCCAATGTGCTGGTCAGGCAGATGGCCAAATCACCGCTGTTGTGAGTGGCGGCACTAGCCCCTATAACCTCCTTTGGAGCAATACAAGTACCAATTCTACACTTCAAAATCTGGCCGCTGGCACCTATGAGCTTACCGTTACCGATGCCATTGGATGTACCACTACTACCAGCGGTGTACTAACAGAGCCTTCTCCGGTCATATTAAGTTGGACAGCTGCCCCAGCAAACTGTGCTGACACAACCATCACCTTAATGTTGGCAGCGGCAGGAGGTACTGCTCCTTATTTCTACAGCGTAGACGGCAACACCGTCAATCCAACCTCTGTGGAAGTAGCCCCAGGCCAGCATCAATTTCAAGTGAGTGATCAAAATGGCTGCCTCTTTGATTCAAGTGCCTTTTTTCAAGTTCCAGCGCAGGTGTTTATTAGTCTGCCTGCAGATACTAGCTTGAAGATCGGGCAGCTGCTTCGCCTAACGGCTATTACCAATCTGAGTACTTGGAGCCAAATAACTTGGAGCCCCCTTTATGATGCAAGTGGAGCCAATACCCTGACCCAAACCTGGGTTCCTGAAAAATCAGAGCTGATTACCATCAGCATCACCGATACCACGGGATGCACCGCCTCCGCCTCTATTCAAATCAATGTACAGGATATTGCGGATGTCTATATTCCAAACGTGTTCCTTCCCAACCTGGATGGAACCAATGACTTCTGGAAAATATATATAGGTATCGGTGTCCTAGGAATCGATGAGTTAATGATTTTTGATCGATGGGGATCCTCGGTGTACCAGCTGAATGAGCCCCTGACTCCCGGTGATTGGAATGCTTGGCAAGGATGGGATGGTAAAATCCGTGGCAAAAATGCGGATGCAGGTGTTTATGTCTACTATGCCAAGATAAAATTAGCGAACGGCAGCACCAAGCTCTTTAAGGGAGATGTCACCCTCCTTCGTTAAGCTGCTTTCCCCTTTTTGGAAGCGTTGTAGTCCAGCAACGCTTCCAAAAAGGACTTTGTAGCTGATTACCAAGCCTACTTCGGCACCCACTCCCTCGCCTGCCCTTCTACCACATCTACCACCCACAAGCGAATGGGCTGATGGGGAAACAGTTGTTGAACGGCGTAGCCCAACCAAGCGAGGGTTGCTGCCGACTCTTTTTCCTCTAATAATATCACATGGATGAAGTGATCTTCTGATTCAATTAGCACGTCTATTTCCCCCTCAAAAATGCGCTCCTGATAGAGGGACTGAACCGGCACACCGGTTTGAACCCGAACCGCAGAACAAGCACTTTTTAACCAGTCCAATACCGTTACTGCTTGCTGAAGGAGTTCTTTTGCCGTCCATTTCCCCTGTAATTGCCGAATTTTTAGCTGGTGTTCTGCCAGTGTCAGGCTTGGGGATAAACATCGAATCAGGCTTTTGATGGCCGCAGCCTGCGCAGCGTTCAACGCTGGGTCAATCGACACCATTGGAGCGGCAAGGAAGGGCGCATCCGAAGTTAAATTCGGATTGGTTGGTACCGCTTCCGCCATCGGATTTATTTTCTCTGGTGAAAAATACTGCTTACCTGCACTCTCTTCGTGGTAGAGGAAGGCGGGTTCTTTCCACTCCACGGCTGGATGATTTTTTGGGAAAAACAGCTGCTCCGTCTGGCAATACAACACTCGTCCACTCGCTGTGTAAAAAGGCGTCTCGTCCGTATCCGGATCAAGCGTAGTGGCGCTTTCATTGCCATGACTAAACACCCGGTTTAACCAGCGCGTCCCACTAGCGGTTGTGGGGAAAATGAGGTAGTCGCGCGCACGCGTGATGCCCACATACAATAGGCGCGCCTCTTCTTCCAATGCCTGTTGGGTAGCCTCCGTAAACGCAGTGGATTGATGCAGCCGTTCCTCCAAACGGGTGTTTTTCAACTGATCCGCATACGGATTAACCCAATACCGAAGCCAGCGACCTCCCAGAATATTGTTAAGGTCCGGCTTTCCATCCGGAACCAAATTCACTTCCCAAACTTTTTCTTTTAAGGTTTGATCAAGGTTATGGCAAATACAAACCGGGTATTCCAATCCTTTGCTCTTGTGGTAGGTCAGTACATGAATGGTATCTTCACTCTCTCCACTGCCCTGAAAATCTCGACCTAGCTCTGATTGGCGATCTAACCAAATTAGAAATCCTCCGATGGTAGCAGCAGTATGCAGCCGATTACAAGCAGATTCATACTCCCTCGCATATCGGCGCAAGACTTCTAGGTTATCTAACCGCTGGACCGCCTGACCTAATTGGCAGACCGTTCTTCGCAGATCGGTTTCTGACAAAAGCAGGTCCAATGCTTCTGCAGCTGAACGGCTATTCAGGTCATTGCCGGGCATCGGGATATCAAGCACTTTCTTTTTCTGTTCCGGAGTAGCATTCGAAAGCTGATGAATCAGGTCCTTCAACCGTAGGTCTCCACTTATCAGCTTGATCTCCGCTGCGCTCAAACGGTCATTCGGGTTAATCAACCGCCGAAGGTAGGCCAAAGCAAGTCGGACTTCAGCTGTTTCCAGCAATCCTGCTCGGGCTACTCCGGCTTTTAGCCCAGCTCGGTGGAGCGCCTCCGCCACTTGTTGGCAATGGGTGTTTGTCCTACACAAAACAGCAATATCGCCCGGACGAACTGGGCGAGTTATTTTTCGTGATTTATCAAAAACAGGAACTTCCTGTCGTAAAAAAACGGCTATTTGAGAGGCAATACAGTCTTCCATCCAAGGTTGCCCAGGCACCTTTTTGTTGTTTTCTTCATTCAAAAAATGCCAATGCCGCAGTGCCAAAGGGGTGTCTAATGCATTGTACCCTTTTTCTTTCCAAAAAAGCGCCTCTTTTTCGGTGCTAAAGTTGGGGGTAAGCACCACCTGTTCAACGGGCAACTCCTGAAAGGCCTTCGTAAAAATAGCATTCGACGCCTCCACAATATCTGCTCGGCTCCTCCAGCTTTCCTTTAAAATATTTTCAGAACGGATACCTCCAGTTGCCTCCACGATGGCCTTCATCAACGCTGGTTCTGCTCCCCTAAACCCATAAATACTCTGTTTTGGATCACCCACCCAGATAGAATAGGTAGCCAGTTGGCTGAGTTGCAGAAAAATATCTAATTGAATCGGTGAGGTATCTTGAAATTCATCCACTAGTAGTAAGTCTAGCTCCTCCTGAAGGGTAGCTCGCACCGATGGCATTCGGAGCAGCCGACTAACGTAGGTCTCCATGTCGGTATAATCGATTAACCCTCGTTTTTGCTTGTACTGCTCGTATTCCTCCAATGCTTCCATGGAAATGTCAAAGACCAGATCGATGTACGATTTGATATCTGCTTGGAAGGCCATGCTTTCTTCATGCCGAAGAGCGATCTCCTTTAGTTCCTCTACCAAATCCCGACTTTTGGCTCCTGGGGCTGTTTTGGCAATTTTCACCCATTCGTGCCAGGCTAGAGAGCCATTCCATTTCAGCTGATTTTCCATCATCCGAAACACCTCCACAGCGTTTTTAGTTACCAAAGTGGTGTCGGCTTCATTCGCTTCCAAGGCGGCTACCGTTTGTTGCAGAGCAGCGGTCAAGCGATGGTACCAATGAAGTTCTTCCCCCTTACTGACAGGTGGAAGGAGGGCAGCGAAAGTTTCCCATGATTTGCGTTTGCTCTCTTCCAGCACTGCCTTGGAAAAATTATTTGCACGCGCTACATCCGTCACCTGACGAATAGAAGCCCTCCAGTCGAACGATGATTTTCCGAAGCCTTTTTTGGTCAACCCCAATCGTTCGGAAAGGGCATTCATGGCCTCTGTACGCTCGCTGGTGAGAATTTGAGATAGAGATTCATTGAATAGCCGCTGTTCGTCTCCATCTGCGATCACTTCCACAAGCGGGGATACCCCTGCATCGAAGGCAAATCGCTGAAGAAGTTTAACACCGATACTATGTACCGTTCCAATCATGGCATTCCCCAGTTCATTGGCGGCTGCCGTATTTCCGGCCTCCATCAATCGGGACCGGACCCGCTCTTGAAGCTCAGCTGCTGCTTTTTTTGTGAACGTGGTGGCCAAAATTGCAGAGGGACGGATGTTTTTCTCCAGCATTTCTACCATACGCTCCGTAAGGGAATAGGTTTTGCCACTTCCAGCGCCTGCCGAAATAACCTGAATTGGTAAGGTGAAGGCTTGTTGGTTCATACGACAAAGGTAACAAGGAAGCAGTATTATTGCTTAATTAACCGGTTTATTCCATGCTATGCAGTTTACTGGATTGGATTAGGGTGTACCTTTGCTGTCATTATGAGCAGCGCTTCCCTTTCCAACCGCCAATTAGCCTATTTGGCCTTGGCCGCCATTTGCCTCATTTGGGGGACAACGTACACCGCCATTAAGTACGCTATTCTTTATTTCCCACCCTATCTTTTAGTTGGAATTCGACAAGTCAGCGCCGGATTGCTACTACTCACCCTTGTTAAGGTGACGGGAAAATGGAGACAGAGCCAAGCGGCCCTTAGCCCGCACTACCTATCTACCCAAGCGCTCATTGGGGTAGTAACTATTACAGGAGGCAATGGATTTATCACCTGGGGCATGCAATACGTGTCCTCCGGGCTAGCCGCCGTCATTGGTTCCTTAACACCTATTGTAGTATTACTGATTCAATTTTCTTGGCACCGCCGAGGCGAACGCTTAAATGGATTCACCCTCTCAGGGGTTTTGGTAGGATTTGCTGGTTTGGGGCTCATTTTTAATCATGGTTGGGCAGACTTTTTAAACCCTGACTATCGATGGGGCATCCTGGGGTGTTTTGCGTCCTGTTTCACATGGTCTATGGGAACTGTTATGGCCAAACGGTTCAACTCCAGCGCTGTTTCTCCTATGGTCAACGCCAGTATACAAGTAACCGCTGGGGGAGTAGGCGGACTGCTCCTTAGTTGGATGCTGGATACTACTACGCATATTCAACACCACTGGCAGGGTTGGACCGCATTGCTTTACCTTATTCTGATTGGTTCTGCCCTCGCATTTAGCCTCTACATGTTTGTGTTGAAGCAGCTAAGCGCTACAGCGGCCTCCCTATATACCTATATTAACCCGGTTGTGGCGGTTTTGTTAGGATGGTGGGTCTTGAGCGAACCCCTCCATTGGTTAGAAGCCATTGGGATGGGGGGCACCCTCTTGGGAGTATGGCTCGTTAACCGAGGGGAATCCAGTACCGCCTAATGCCCCCTTTTATCTAATAAAACCGTTCTTTTTTTCGAAAAAAAGAAAATATCCGCTGGGCAGGCTTAAATTACAGCCCTTTTCTACCAACAACAAACAAAACAGAACATGGTTACACGCAGTAAAATTGCCGGAATCGGATATTATGTACCCGAACGCATCGTTACCAATGATGAACTTGCTGCTATCATGGATACCAGTGACGCCTGGATTCAGGAACGGACCGGTATTCAAGAGCGGCGGTTTGGGAAAAAACACGAGGAAACCACTACAACCATGGGGGCAGAAGCTACCAAAATTGCCTGCGCACGCGCAGGCATTGATCCCTCTGAAATTGATTTCATCATTTTTGCTACCCTCAGTCCCGACTACTACTTCCCAGGATGTGGTGTCTTGCTGCAACGGGAATTGGGTATTACCCACAAAGAAGCAGGCGCCTTAGACATCCGCAACCAGTGTAGTGGTTTTGTCTACGGGCTATCTGTCGCCGACCAATTTGTGCGAGCTGGAATGTATAAAAATGTATTGGTGGTGGGTGCAGAAATGCACTCCATGGGGCTGGACTTTACCACCCGAGGCAGAAACGTCAGCGTGATTTTTGGCGATGGGGCCGGTGCTGCCATTATTCAGCCCAGTGACCGTCCTGACCAAGGTATTTTAACCACCAAACTGCATTCTGATGGCACTTTTGCAGAAAAATTGGCCTTTATCAACCCAGGAGCACATGGTGGTTACCACTTGAACAAACTGGGAGAGCCCGTTGACTTTGGATATCCATCCGTTGACACATTGGGAGAAATATTCATTACCCAACACATGATCGACAACGGCCAATATTACCCCAACATGGAAGGGCAGTTTGTCTTCAAAATGGCTGTGCAAAAATTCCCCGAAGTTATTCAAGAGGCCCTCCAAGAAGTAGGATTGAGTGCCTCTGATATTTCGATGCTTATTCCGCACCAAGCCAATTTACGCATTAGCCAGTTCGTACAAAAAACGCTTCGGTTGAGCGACGACCAAGTCTGGAACAATATTCAACGGTACGGCAACACCACCGCCGCCTCGATCCCCATTGCGCTTTCCGAAGCTTGGGAAGCTGGAAAAATAAAAGAGGGCGACTTGGTTTGCCTAGCTGCTTTTGGATCGGGGTTCACGTGGGGCTCTGCCCTCATCCGTTGGTAGTCCTCAACTTTTTCAACCCGCGTAAAACCGGAGGCACTGGTCACACAGACATTGTGGACCAAATTGTTTCACAAGTCCCTCCCGGGTACCGGCATAAATGGTTGGGAACCGCTCCCAACAATCACCAGGGTAATAGTTGATAAATGCTTGTCCGCAACGCGGACAAGCATTTACATATTCCTCTTCCTCCTCGACGACCGAAGCAGCCACTACCCCACCCAGCGGAGGATTCAACTTTCTAATCCGTACCTTTAGCGCTTGCATGCGATCAAACTGCGCCTTCATGCGGTCCATCACCCCCAGAGCCACCGACTCAATCAGCTGCCGAGGTTCTGCCATTTCCAATTTACATATCAAGTAAATCGTTTCGTAATTCAATGCTTGGGACGGATCATCACTGCTTCCGGCTTCCAGGGTCTGGTCCGTTTGCACATATACATCAACGACAAATTCAGTACCTAAGATTCGTTCCGCTTCATACACCCCATGGTAGGCAAAAAAACGCATTCCTTCCAACGCTATTGAACCCATATTTAAGTTATTTTTTGAGCTTGATCAACCAGAAATCCTGTTTAATAAGGGAGGCCAAGTGCCCGGAGGGTACCTACATCCATATTTCCCATCGGTAGTCCCTTGTCTTTTTGGAATTTCAAAAGGGCTTCTCGTGTTTTAGCACCCAGAGCATTGTTGACTGGACCGGGATCATATCCTGCTTTTGCTAGTGCGCGCTGTACCTGACCAATGGTGGCACTTGTTATTTTTTCGGGGCAAAGCACTTCTTGCCACTCTGTAAATCCCCCCTGTTTGACCAATACTTGCTTAGTAATACTGGCGTACTCAGCAGGGCGGACCTCCGTTTTTCGCACTTCGGGAGACTTGAGAACCTTAATGGTGACTGGTTCTACTTTGCCGGGAATAGGTTCTTCTGTACTGGCAGCAGGCGCTACGAGTACCTGTTTGACCATTGGTTGGTATTCTGCAGGAACCAGCTCCTCACGAATAGAGCCCGGCACCTTTAGCACCTGTTTGGTCACCGTTTTATACTCGGCGGGAAGCACCTCGGGTAGTATACCATCCACAGCAGTAGCTGGCGTGTAGGACGCAGGCAACACCTGTCGGGTCACCTGAATATAATCGGCAGGGATCACCTCTTCCTTATAGTAGGCGGGGGCCTTAAGCACTTGCCGAGTGAAGGTTTTTATCGTTGCAGGCACTGCCACCTCCTTTAGCGTAGCAGGAACTTTTACCACTTGCACCATTCTAGTTGCCAATTTGGCGGGTACTGGTATGGTTTGCACACAGCCTGCATCCGGCACTCCGCTGCCATTACACCCACGATTGGCTAAGGTCGTGATGGTTTCATACACAGCCGGCACATCTACCAAACACCATACCATACAATCCTCAGGGTGAGCACTTAGGCAACCCTCCTCTACCTTCTTTTTCACCCACTTTGTGGAGGCAGGTTGTACCTCGATCCGTTCTATAACACTTTCGTATCGGGGCTGCCGCACCTCTGTTCGGGTATACTCTGGCTCTTCCTCGTATTGTTCCGCCAAGGTTTCATAGACTGCAGGAACTTCGACGAGTGTGGTGTGGACGGGGATGATCTCTATGGATGCTTGTACCGTTTCAAACACGGCAGGAACCAAGGTGTACCGGCGTACTTCGGGCCGAATTTGGATTCGTTCTACCTGCGCTTCCAGCTGAATCTGTTGGCCAGGTAAGCGCTTGATTTCGGGGCGCACCAATAGTTGCTCCGTCACTGTTTCCAAGACAGGATCCTCCACAATAAATCGTCGATCAGCTGATTTTACCTGAACCCATTCCCGTTTGTTCTCAAAACGAGGGGGCGTAGGAATCAACCGCTTGCTCGCCTCTTTCACCGACATTTGTACGGTGGTAGATTCCAGTACAGCAGGAGTAACAACGGTTACAGATTGCGAGGGTTTAATGACCACCTGTTCTGTAAATGATTGGTATTCCTCCGGCATTCGGCATTTGGCATAGCATTTACCAGGCTGTGCATTAGGAATCTGCTCCATTTGCTGGGCAGCTAGCCAATTCGGGAGTCCCACTAAAAGCGAGATAATCAATAAAATAAACTTCATATTAACACCAGATGGTGGGTTTACGTTCTCCATAATTGCTTTTGCCCCCCCCTATAACCAAACTCCAAAGCAAAGATAACTACAAGCACCTCGAACTGTAGAAGTGGGAGCCTCCACTATTTGGGGTAAGCGAGGAAAAACTTGGTCACTAACTGCGTGTAAAGAGGTACATCCGAGCAAGTCCCAATCGTACAAACCCGTCCATCCTTGAATAAAATTCGGATCGGCTCCTTTGTGTCGTGGTACGCTTGGTTGCTCTCCGCACCCTCCAAAAGTAGGTACTCCTTGGGAAAGTCGGGACCAAGTACACTAGCTGCTCTCTCACGAAGTTGTGCCTTGTACACCTCTTTAAAGGGCTCTGTACTCCACTCTAACCGATACAACCGGCGATCCAACAATCCAGTTGCAAACCGCTGCAATACCGGATCCCCTCCCATCGCCCATGTTTTTAGCGCAGCCCCAATATCGGTATCATCTAAAAGGGCATACCTCTGAAGCAGTACTCCGCGATCTTGAACGAGCTCCGCTGGCAGCTGAAGAAACCACTGCAAAGCCGCTGGGGCCTCCACCCATTCACCCGCTAGGGAGAGTGCCCTTGCACGCTGAAGCGCACAAGTCAGCATTTGCTCCGCAGCCACATTTGTTTTGTGCAAGTATACCTGCCAATACATCAACCTCCTCGCAATCAAAAATTTTTCAATACTATAAATTCCCTTTTCTTCTACCACCAACTCCCCCTCATGGACGGCAAGCATCTTGATAATCCGATCATACCCAATAACACCCTCACTGACTCCTGTAAAAAAACTGTCTCTGTTCAAATAATCCATGCGATCCATATCCAACTGCCCAGACACCAACTGGTGCAAAAAGGGCTTGTGGTATTGATTCGAAAAAATAGTAATAGCCAACTCCAAATGCCCTCCAAACTCGGTATTTAATGCCTCCATGAACCATACCGACAGTTCCTCGTGGTGCAAATCGATAATCGCATGCTCCAAAGCATGGGAATACGGCCCATGCCCAATATCGTGCAATAAAATCGCGATACAAACGGCTTCCGCTTCCGCCTCCGTAATTTCTACCCCCTTGGAACGCAACACGTCTATCGCTTGCTGCATCAGATGCAAAGCTCCCAACGCATGGTGAAATCGGGTATGAAGCGCGCCAGGATAGACGTAGTGCGCCAAGCCGGTCTGCCGAATACGCCGTAGACGTTGAAAATACGGGTGATCAATTAGCTGAAGAAGGATGCCTTTCGGAACAGAAATAAATCCGTAAACAGGGTCATTAAATATTTTATGCCTAGATATGGTCATGATGTGGTCTCTTAACACAGTAAGAAGATCGCAAATCTACGAAAGGAAGCGGTGATCCACCCCCCTAGGAGACTAAAATTTGATGATGCCTAGCCCTTTAGTTACCCCAAAAACCGCATTTCCCTACCGCCTTCTTATTCTCTCTATCAAGTTTTTCTATTTTTTCTTGGAAAATTAAATTTGCTCACTGTATCTTTGCGGCGCTTTTGAGAGAAGGCGCGATAGCTCAGTTGGTTAGAGCGTGCGATTCATAATCGCAAGGTCGGGAGTTCAAGCCTCCCTCGCGCTACAAAATAATAGGCGCTGTAACTGTTTCAGTTGCAGCGCCTATTATGTTTTATGCTCTTTTTTTCTTCGATATTTTCATGCTAAAAAGAGGGCTAAATCAGTCGAACACCCAAAACAGTCCCTATTTTTGTCAAAATTAATGTGTGTATTTTCCTAAAATCTTATATATTTGCAAACATTCTAATACTTCATTTCAGTTTATCATCCGGTTCCATCTGCCTTCGGAACGACCTATTATTTTTTGCATCTAATGATCTACATTATGACACCACTAAAAAACCATTTACCAGTGCTGTTGGTCGCAGCCCTTTCTATTTGTTCTCTGAACGTATCCGCCCAAAGTTTCGGCGCATTTACCAATGCCCTCGGACAAGGAGATACCACGCAACGCAACCAGTACCAGACCAACCTTTCCCACCTCCAGAATGCTTGGAACCTGAATACCTTCAATTTCGGTGCAGTGCTGAACGGTTTGTCCAACAACACCCCGAACCCCAACACGATTACGAATATCGATACCCTCTTACCCGGTCAGCAATTCGTGGTAGATAGCCTGAGCGCCTTTTTGTCTGGCATGGGCTTCGGTGGGGCTGATAGCTTAGCGGTTATTAATCAGGTGGATACGTCCTACGGAATATGGAATGCCAACGCTGGAAATATCAACAGTACTTACAACCAATACCAAGGGCAATTGGGCCCCATCAACGCCCTGCCCACCAACATGAACGGGGTCGGCTCTGTTTGGTACAATTCGTACGACAGCCTTTCGAACAATCAATCCAATGCCTTTATGAATATTCCTGCTAATGGCCCAGGAAATTTTAACGCGCTGTTGGATGAACTGTTTAACCCCAGCCTATTCACAAAGTTTGAGTTAACAGCCGGCAACCAAAGTGCAAAAGTGCACTACTATTATACCTCCCAGCAAACACAAGCACCTGTCATCGGTGTACGTTCTGTCGAACAATTCGACCGGGTATGGGAACCTCGCTGGCGCGCACAAGGTAGCTGGTTCAAAAACAATACGAATACCATCAATCCAGAAGTACCCGCACAACAAAATGAGGGCATCAACCCTCTTATGTTCAACGCAAACTTTGATGTCATGTTCAATCCCAGCATTACCATTCGCGGGGTTAACACTCCCGTTCGACTGATCACCTTGCTGGGTGTAGAAGCGGCTTCTTATGCGCCTGCCCACCGCAATCCAGCTTACCCAACTTCCCTTAACAACAAAGGGTACACCACTGGCTGGGGTCCCGTTATTGGTGGCGGCCTCTCCACCTCTCTTGGCCAAACAGTCCTTTACGCATTAGGAACAACCTCTTACGGAGATGTAGTAAACCGTGCTGGCAATCCAACCAAATACCGCTACCGCTCCAGTAGAATGGAGGCCGGTGTCCGCTACGCCAACTTGGTTACCCTCCGATATGAAATAGGTATGTCCGCCAACTGGGCCGACGACGGAAATAAAAGCGTACGCTACCAGCAGATGACCTTAGGCCTCCCATTGGATGCCTTCTTCAGAAACTAAAAGCAATCCGTCAACTATATCAAGAAAGGGCTGATGTTTTCTAAAAAGACGTCAGCCCTTCCTTTTTGCCAAGGCTCCGAGCTCCTTCCATGTGATAAGCTGTATACTCTGCTCGCGCAAAAGCGACTTGCAACGCTCTGAAGCGAAAAATTCCATATCTGCTTTTCTCCATGGCGCACACCAGTTGGGAAACTGCGCATAGTCGGTCGTCATGCCTTGCATTTCATGGGTATCCTCCGCTAGGTGTACCAACATCACGTGTACTCCCGGACCAAGTGTCCGCAACTGTTCTTCGTAGTACGCCTCCATTCCTCGCTGAAAATCGTCCGGACCAGCCGTAATAATCCGGTCTACCAACAAATCGTTGGGCTGTATATGCCTACTAAACGAATCCGGTAAGGCAGCCATATCTTTGCTTAGCATCACCGGAATTCCATACGCCCTGCCCACCTCTAGGTAGAGTTTAAAAAAGGCCGCCCGCTCAAAAAAAAGACAACCCATGTGGGAATCGAGGTGCGTGGGTTGTATTCCCATCGCTTTCGCCTTGCGAACCTGTGCATGGAGCTCCAAGGCGACCGCTTCGAGTGTCGCATTTTGCGCCATCTCTGAGCAATTGTCGTAAAAATAACCCAACGAATCCGTTAAGGAACGAACCTCCTCTACCGCCGCTACCGGGCCCCACTTATACGGATTCCACTCGCTGGTTAAGGTCAAATGCAAGCCTAAATCATGGTCAGGATGCTGCCGCGCATACTTGGCTACCTCCGGCAACCAAGGACAAGGTACCATAATACTAGCAGAAGAAATGGCTCCGCTCTCTAATAGCGCAAGACTTGCCGTATTCTCTGCATGCGCGACCCCAAGATCATCCGCATGGAGAATTAACAGACGCGCATCGGGTGCGTAGCCCAATCGCTCCGCCAAACTTTTTTGTGCAAGCACTCCGTCCGTTGCAGCAAGGAGTAAAAGGAAGAAAAAATAACTTCGATTCAATACTATCATCATAAAGGGAAAAGGTTGATCGAGCAAATATAACTACCCCTAACCAACCTTTTTCCCTTATCAGCTGCTATTTTACAAGCAACTACCCAACATAAAGCCTAAGCTGTTTATTTATCCCGTATCAACCAACGAATCAGTATCGGAACCAATAACAAATCACAAAAGAGCGCCCCAACAAGGGTTACACTCACTAAAATACCCACTATGACAGAGGGTGGATGAATAGAAAACAACAATACTAAAAAACTGCAGAAGAGTATAATACTGCTCAAACTCATGGCTTTACCTGTCTCCAACATCGTATGATGTAAAGCATCCTCTACCTTGTACCCTTTCCCCCTATAAATCCGAAATGCACTGAGAAAGTGAATGGTATCATCCGTGGCTATCCCAAATACAATGCTGAAAACCGTTGCAATACCCGCCTCCAAAGGAATATTCATATACCCAATCAGCGCTCCAGCAAAAATCAATGGGAAGACGTTGGGAACAGTAAAAATGAGCACCAACCGCCAATCCATGAATAAAAAGGCCATCAACAAGGCAACAATTAGTACCGACGGAATCAACCCCTCCAACATGTTGTCTTTAATGTACATAGAGTTTTTATCCAGTACCAATCCCGTACCCGTAATTTTAAACTTCACCACCGTCGAATCCGTGTTTTGTCGCCACCAATCTTCTATTTGCTGCTGGTACATCACAACCGTATCCCTACCCACGTCCAACATCCGAACGGCAATACGCGCTTTCGTCTTGTCTTTGCTTAACAATACTTCGCTGGCCGCTCCTGGAACTTTCTCCGCCATGCGCTGATAGGGTAAAAAAGCCGCCAAACTGTCGGGTAACCGGTATTCCTCCGGTCGGTTACCATAGTCCATTGCATGCAAGCTCCGATACAAATCATTGATAGATACAATGGATTTGATAGGCGTATAGCTGCGCAGGTGGGTCTCTAACTTATCCATTTCCCTTAACACCTCAAAATCAGCCGCCGAACGACCATTTTGTGCAAAAACAGCAATCTCTATCGGCCGAAACCCAGCAAATTTCTGCTCAAAATATAGAAAATCAGCCGTTATCTTCTGCCCACGCGGGAAATTGGACTTCAAGCGGTAATTGGTATTTATTTTGGAAATACCATAAAAACAAACCAACGCCAAACCTACCGAAAAAAGTAAGATTTGCCGACTATTCTTTCCCGTAAACCGATACAGCTGCTCCATCGAACGCTCCCAAAAGGCGTATTCTTTTGTTGGCTTAATCAAATCTTCCGCCTTCATCCTAGGCAATATTGCCCATAACCAACCATATATGACTAAAAAAGCCACAATTACTCCAATCGCCGCATTCACCCCAAAATCCTGAATGGGCTCTGTCCGGTTGGTCACTAAGGACGCAAATCCAATCGCTGTCGTCAAACAGGTAATAAAGGTGGCAAGTCCTATCTCTTTTATCGTTACTCGGATAGACGCCCATCTATCTAAACCCCTCTCCAACTCATCCAAGTATTTCGAGGTGATATGAATCGTATCTGCAACCCCGACAATACAAATTAATACCGGATATAAAGCGGCCAATACATTCAACTCCCGTCCCAAGGCACTCAGTAAAGCAACAAAAAACAATAAGGCTAAACCAATGCCCGTCATCGCAATGAAGACGGTCTTCCAGCGCCGGTATATAAAAAAGATAATCAAGGCCGTCAGAATAGCCGCAATCAGTGTGGATACCGCCACCTCGCGTTTTTGCATCCACACCAGCTCGTCCTGAAAATAAGCCCTCCCCAAAACATGCGTCTGCTCAAATGGATAGGTAGCCAATAAACTGTCTAAAGAGGCAATGAGCGTTTCCGCCTGCTCCTGGGTGTTCTTGTTGATGGTCTTCAAAAATACCACCAAAGCCTTCCCATCTGGCGAAATCAGGTTGTTCACAAACCGGCGATCCTGTACCACCCGAGCACTATCTGTAGGATAAAACTCGGGGGCATCCAAGTGAATGGCGGGGACAGCCGTAATACCAAAAGGGGTCTTTAAGGGATACTGAATTTTGGTAAGGGAATTGGAGGAGGTGACAAAAGGGAGATCCGCTGCCCTTAACGTCAAATCATGCACCTGCGATAAAAAGGTGCTATCAAAAACACCCTGTTCCCGCTCTACGGCGATGAGCAGAAAATTATCATCGTTCTCAAACTCCTCTATAAACTCCTTGAAAAAAGCCCAATCGGGATCCCCTTTGGGAAAAAATTGTTCAAAATCAAATGAAAACTGTAAGCGGGTCAGTAAAAAAATACTGACCATCGTGAGGACCCCGTAGGCACCCAACAAATAGTTTCTGTTCATTTTTTTCGATCTGTCACAAACGTAACCAAAGCCTGTAATGCATCCCTAGCAGGAGAGGGGGAAGCCACATTAGCCAATAATGTAAAAGCCTCTTCTCGGTAACGATACATGGCCTCCTCCGCATAGGCAATTCCGCCACCACCACGTACCAACTGTATAACCTCCGCTACCTTCTCCGGACGATGACTCTCCCGTTTTACAATATTTAGGATGTTCCGTCGGGTGGAACGATCCACTTGATTTAAGGTATATATTAAAGGCAATGTCATTTTCTTTTCCTTGATGTCAATCCCTAATGGCTTTCCCACATCATCGGTTCCAAAATCAAATAAATCATCCCGGATCTGAAAGGCAATCCCTACTTTCTCTCCAAATAAACGCATCTTCTCCACTATTTCCGGATCCTCCTTCGTACTCATAGCACCTGCACTGCAAGAAGCAGCAATGAGAGAGGCCGTTTTCTGCCGAATAATATCAAAATAAATATCCTCCCGAATATCTAAACGCCTTGCCTTTTCAATTTGTAACAACTCCCCCTCCGCCATTTCCCGAACCGCCCGACTCACCACCGCTAACATCCCAAATTGCTGCTGCTGCACACTGATCTGTAAGCCCTGCGATAAAAGATAGTCGCCCACCAATACCGCAATCTTGTTCTTCCAAAGTGCATTGACCGAAAAAAAACCTCTACGCTCATTCGCATCATCCACTACATCATCGTGTACCAAGGTGGCCGTATGCAATAACTCAATCATGGAGGCCGCAGTATACGAAGCATCGTTAATGGGCCCAAAAATTCGAGCACTCAACAACACCAACATCGGACGCACCTGCTTCCCCTTGCGCTGAACAATATACCACATAATCTTGTCCAAAAGAGGCACATTGCTCTTCATCGCAGCCCGAAAGCGATGCTCAAATTCTTCTAACTCAGCTGCAACAGGCTGTTTTATGGTGTCCAGCGACATATTAAAGTTTCAATAAAAACTGAAAGTTTTGAATAATAACAGAAGGCGCCCAGAAAGGTTGTTCGACAAGGTTGATCTTTTTGGCAATGCGCAAAAAACAACCGAGCACCGGATCCTACCACTTCCCAATGCACCCATTAAACACTTCATCAGGTGTCTTGCACAAAAGTACATAAATCACAAACGCAATCGCGCTTTTTATTTTTCTGAACAACCAGTCCGAAATACATGCAGCACACACCTGCTTTCTAAATAAAAACATCCAGTAGTAACACCCCAAGTATTCCAAGAATACCAATTAGCGTCTCCATTAGCGTCCAAGTACGAAATGTATCGCGCAAGCTCAACTGGAAATAAGCCTTGAACATCCAAAAGCCCGAATCATTAACATGGGAACACATCAAACTGCCTGCACCTATTGCCAACACCAATAAATTAGGATCTACAGCCCCTGAAGTTGCTAAAGGTGCCACCAAACCAGCTGCTGTTAAGCCCGCCACCGTGGCAGAACCAACCGCTATGCGGATAACCGTCGCCACTAGCCAAGCCAACACCAAGGGATTAATCGGTAATTGCTGCAGCTCAACAGCAAGCGCATTGCTGACCCCACTCTCTACCAATACCTGCTTCAACGCACCCGCACCCGCAATGATCAAGACAATCCCTGCAATTTCCTTGACTCCTTCCCCATATATCTCCATCACCTCGGAGATCCGACGTCCCTGCCCTACTCCAAGGGTATAGGTAGCCAATAAGATCGACAATAACATGACGATCGTAGTGTCTTTAAAAGGAGTTAGTAGTAGTAGTAACCCTTCGTTTCCCTTGAACAACCAAGGAGAAAAAGCCGCAATACTCAGTACCATCACTGGAAAAAGGGCCGTACCAAGACTAATTAATCCGCTGGGTAGCTGTGCTTCTTCCTGCATCGATGCCTGAAAAAGAGTGGTAGGACTGGGAAAATGCCGGAACTGAGCTGCCAATATCGGACCAGCCACCACTGCCACTGGAACTGCCACCATCAACCCATACAATAAGGTTCGACCAGTATCCGCACCAAACTGCGGAATTAAGGCGGTAGGAGCCGGATGAGGGGGTAAAAATCCATGTGTAATCGAAAGCGCAGCTAATAACGGAATCCCCACAAATACCGCTGATAACCGATATTGATACGCCACAGTCAATACCAAGGGAACCAGTAAAACAAAACCCGCGTTGTAAAACAGCGGCAAACCAATCACGAATCCTGTCAGCAAAAACGCCCAATGCAACTGCTCTCTCCCAAATAAACCAATCAATCCCGAGGAGATCCGCTGCGCAGCGCCCGAAACAGCTACTAATTTGCCAAACATTGCTCCTAAAAACAACACAGGCCCAGCTGAACCCAGGGTGCTTCCTATTCCTTTTTCCAGTACCCCCGACAAATGGTCAAGGGGTATACCTATCCCCCAGCCTGCCAAGAACGCTACAACTAAAAAGGCCAAGAACGGATGCCACTTGGCCACCGCAATCAGCAGAATTAATACAACAAGGGTGCCAAGGACAAGAAAAACCATACGCTAACTAATCAAATTCTATTTGATCCCCGGGCTTCAATTTGTTTCCGGACTTCGAAGCATTTGTACCCTCTTGCTTTGGTGTCATAGGAGCAATCTCCTCTTCCCCAAACAAACTTCCTTGAAGCGCTTCCGGAACTGCAGATGCTACTGGTGCCAGTGCCTGAACCTCCTCGCTAGGTCCCGTAACCTCCTTAATGCCTGTCAACAACTGATCACTAAGGCGGTTCCCCACGGCCTTCCACCCTTTCACATCCATAAAATCCCCCAAGGTAATCTCTCCGGGCATGGGCTTCCCTTTCACCTTCATGGTATAGCGAATACGTGGGTTCGGTGCTACCGAAGCAAATAACAACTTGGACTTGGGGTGATCGGTCAAATACGAATACCGCTCTTTCGTCTTGTTGGTTTCTACCCTGAACCGCTTCACCATCGTCCACCCTTTGTGCCCATCAAAGTGGACCGCATTTACGATAAGATCGGGAGTCAACTTGCCAACAAATAGGATTTCCTTCATCTCAAACCGTTGGTTGGTGTCCGTATCAGTCACTTCATACGTACCATCATTAAACAAGACCATGATATGATCTCCTGTATCAAATTCGCCCAACAACTCCCCTCTCTCTTGCGCATTCAAGCGCCCAGTGATAGGGTCAAACCATAACTTCCGGGCTCCAATGGTACTTTTTCCAGCCTCTTTTTGCTTAATCTGTCGAATAGGATACTTAGTCAAAATATTTCCCTGTGCATCCCGCCCTTTGATTGCCAGCTCCCCAAAATCAAAATCAAACACCTTAATTTTGGCTGTGGAGCCTGCACTTAAAGTAATATTAATAATTTCACTCTCCCCATTCGGATTGGCGGTCAAGTATAAGATTTTGGAACCTTTCCCAGCCCCTCCTACCGGGTACTCTTTATCCCTGGTAATGGCTGTTACATTAAATCGCTTTACCATCGTCCGACCGGTCGCTCCATCCACATAAGCAAGGTTGTAGGTGGTACGCTCATCATTTTTACGCCAGACATCCACATGCAGCACCTCTTTGCCCACAAATACCTTTTCATCAATCCGGACTACCTTCATGACACCATCTTTTCGGAAAATAATAATATCATCGATGTCGGAGCAATCGCAGACAAACTCGTCTTTTTTTAAGCTGGTTCCGATGAACCCATCCGCTCGGTTAACGAATAATTTAGCATTATTCGCCACTACCTCTGCTGCTCTGATTTCATCGAATACCGCTATCTCCGTTTTGCGCTCCTTGCCTTTGCCATATTTATCGAGCAAGGTTTCAAAATAGGAAATGGCATACTCCGTCAAGAATGCTAGGTGGTGCTTTACGGTGACCAGCTCGTCATTGAGCTTAGCAATCTCTTCATCAGCTTTAAAGGTATTAAACTTGGAAATGCGCTTGATTTTAATTTCAGTTAGGCGCAAAATATCGTCTTCCGTCACCTCCCGCAACAATCGAATCCTGCTTTTTTCCTGCTCATATCCCGGTTGCGAAGGGGTAATCACAAAACGCTGCAATCCCTTATCAATGGTGTCAATGACGGCCTCCCAGGTTTCACACTCCTCTATATCTCGATAAATCCGGTTTTCAATGAATATCTTCTCCAACGAGGCAAAATGCAACTTTTCCTCCAACTCACCGCGGCGAATTTCCAGCTCCATCCGCAGCAACTCTTTCGTATGTTCGGTAGAAATCCGAAGCAACTCATACACATCCGTAAAGAGCGGACGGTTGTCGGTAATTACACAACAGTTGGGAGAGATACTTACCTCACAGTTGGTAAAGGCATACAACGCATCGATGGTCACATCCGGCGAAACGCCCTGCTGCAACTCAATCTCGATATCCACGTTGGCAGCCGTTTTATCAATCACTTTCTTAATCTTAATCTGCCCTTTGTCGTTTGCCTTCAGGATACTCTCGATGAGGTCTGAAACGTACACACTATAAGGTATCTCCGTAATTTGAAGGGTCTTTTTGTCAATTTCCTTGATTTTTGCCCGAACTCGAACCTTCCCACCACGCATACCCCCGTTATAATTGGACACATCTACCAGCCCCCCCGTCGGAAAATCTGGATAAAGGTCAAATTTCTTCCCTTTCAAGACCGCAATACTGGCTTTGATCAATTCGATGAAATTATGGGGAAGAATTTTCGTACTCAAGCCCACTGCGATACCTTCCGCTCCATGGGCGAGTACCAGCGGAAATTTCATGGGTAAATTGACGGGCTCGCGCTTTCGTCCGTCATAACTCAATTGCCAGACCGTAGTATCGTGGTTAAATCCGATATCTAAGGCGAATTTGGTTAACCGAGCTTCAATATAACGCGGTGCCGCTGCCGAATCACCCGTGCGGTAATCACCCCAGTTCCCCTGACAATCAATCAATAAATCCTTCTGCCCCATATTCACCATCGCATCCCCAATTGCCGCGTCTCCATGTGGATGGTATTGCATCGTCTGCCCAATCAGGTTGGCCACCTTGTGGTACCGACCGTCATGCTGCTCATACATCGCATGCAAAATACGCCGCTGTACCGGTTTTAATCCATCTCCAATGGCAGGTACTGCCCGCTCCAGAATCACGTAAGAAGCATAGTCCAAAAAATAGTTTTGGTACATGTCAGATAAACTGACCACTTTGTCCTCTCCCTCCCCAGTCGAAATAGGAGGAGGCGTATAGTCTTTCTGTGATTTAGCCATTTCTACAATTTCATACCCGGCTTTTCTCAAAAATAAACACACGAACCGGGCCCAGCGGCAAAGGTAGGCAAACCCTTTAACTTTTATGACATAAAATGTTTTAAAATAAAGAAATCAGCTACTCTAAGTGGTTTCTACCTCCCAAAAACAACTAAATGGATCCTATATCTTTCCGAACAGGCTACCATCTGAAAAAAAGAAGCCCTTCCATGAACCTTCCTCTAGCATTCTCGTTGCACCTTCTCAGTGAATAAACACTTATGGCAAAAAAAAAGCAAACCTTCCACTGGACACGACTACTCGCCAGTAGTTTGAATGGACTCGTAAAAATTGCCCCAGAATTAACGGGGAAAATCGCCTTCACCCTCTTTTGCACTCCCCTAAGGAAACGGAAAAAACCTTCCGAAACCGCTTTTCTCCAAACAGGCATATGGAGTACTAAAAAGATAAATGGTCGAACCTACGCCCTTTACGAATGGGGCCAAGAAGGCCCCCTCGCCCTCTTCTTTCATGGCTGGGAAAGTCACTCGGGGCGATGGAGAAAACTCATCCCCCTTTACTTAAATGCCGGTTACCGAGTCATTGCTGCCGATGGGCCCGCCCACGGTCGTTCCAGCGGAAGCCGATTCACAATGATAGAATACGCGCGCATGATGGAACATCTGATCCGCGAATACCGCCCAGAACGAGTAATTGGGCACTCGGTCGGCGCCTCCTCCCTCCTTTGGGCAATGGGCAACCTAGAATCAACATTTCTACCCAAAAAAGCCATCCTCCTCTGCCCCTTCAGTCAACTTAGCTATACCTTAAATAAAACAGCTAACAGCCTTGGTATCGCACCTGCCGTTATGGAAGCGATGCAACACCGTCTCCAAGCCTTTGCAGCACTCCGCCTCGAAGACATTGACCTCGCCCAAAAGGCAAGTACCCTCACCAAGGTCCAAGGTCTCCTCATTCACGATAAAGACGACAAGGTCACCGCACACACCGAAAGCGAACGCATTCACGCCGCCTGGCCCACCTCCCAACTCCTCCTCACCGAAGGCAACGGACATGGCCTCACTGCACCAAAAACGCTTTTGTTAATGGTAAATGATTAATGGTTAATGG
>Ga0208787_1000324_pt1 | contig 23698 bp, 12 predicted proteins | sample Wag4_2014_7_11_FD_187362 | JGI IMG/M metagenome (GOLD analysis project Ga0208787, IMG submission 187362) | Fresh water microbial communities from Ohio, USA - Utica-2 Time Series HT 2014_7_11 (SPAdes) (version 2) | ecosystem: Environmental > Aquatic > Freshwater > Water tank | place: USA: Ohio...
CAATCATGACATCAAAATACGGATCGACTAATTTTGTGGAAGGACATGGCAGTTACTCCATGAACCCGTATTTCAACTGCTGGGATGGAAGCCCCCTCCGCCGTGCGGCACAGATTATTGGAATGGGGAAAAAAGAGCCCTACGTGATGGCGGGCGCTCCTAGCAAGGGCTTGCCTAAAATTGGAACAGGACCTTATGCAGAATCCTCTCGATACCCCTACGACACGGCTGACAATTGGTACAACATGGCATATGCCTACGGATCGGGAACAAATAAGGCTTTAGCCCTGTTCATCGATGGTCGGATCGAACTGATCGATCAACAAAAAGGACTGGAAATTAACAGCCTTCTTAAAAATGGGGACGACTTCCAGTAGAGTTCTAGAAGCTCGCAACCTCCAATTGCTGATGAATCGGACTGGAGGCTCAATCACAAAAACAGTCGCCTTACCTACCTAGATACGCTCCCGAAAGGAAACCGTCGTAAAGCCAAATTCACTTATTTTTCTCGTTACGATTAAAAATCAAAAATAACACAATACATATTTTAACTCATTAGCTGTTAGTATATAATATTTAATAACGATTATAATTTAGCCGATACGAATTTGCTAATTACTCTTGACAAGCAAAAATAAGTGTATAGTTTGTGTATATGATCAGATCATTACTACTGATTGGCTTAACTTTCTTTTGCTTCTCGGGGAGTTTTACTTTTGCCCAAACCAAGGTGCTCATCGATTTCGGAAATAACTCAACCTTCCGGGGCGCCTCCGCACCAGGCAATTGGAACAGCGTGGCGTTCGCCTATGTGGCAAACCTCATTGATAAGAACGGCCAGCCAACCACCCTCGACTTTGCTCCTGACGGTCTGGGTGGCACAGACAGCTTCAACAGCATCGCCGGTCTCACCAGCAACCCGCTTTCTGCATCGGAAATCACAATTGCCGACGGATTTCTAAACAAAACTGCCCTGGGAGACCTGGGCGTGGCCGAGGCAGCCATTGACTTTTTTGTCTCCGACAATGCAACCACGAAAACCGGTCGTTTTCAAATCCAAGGCCTTACCGTTGGCCAGAAGTATCGCTTCTACTTTTACGGAACCAAACAGATCGTGATTGCGGGCAATGAACAGACCCGTTTCACGGTGCACGCCGACAATTCTTATGCGAATCCGTTAGGGCAAGACGTGCTGACGACGGGCACGACCAATGGTGACGGCAACCGCAACCAGATTGCCTCGTTTCTGGTTATCCCCACTGCTTCCATTGTCTATGTTGAATGGGCCGGCGTTAATGACTCGACGAAAGGATACCTCAATGCCATGTCGATTGAAGAGGTTCCCTTTGTCCCAGCCGGAGGCCGTGCAGTTCTGCTGGATTTTGGTTCTTCCACGAACACCAGTACGCCCTTCGCAGCCCAAATTGGCCCGGACAACAACGGCCGGTATTGGAACGGCGTGGCGTATGGCTATGTGGCCGGACTCGTCGATACGGCGAACCAACCCACGAGTTTTGCCTATGCCCCTAATGGCAGTACGGATGCAGGGGGTTTTAATGGGCCGGCAGGCGTCACCTCCAATCCACCGACCAGTGCGCAAATCGACGCCGCCTTGGCGGCAGTCAACCCCACGCTCCTTGGGCCTCTCGGCGGATCCGGTGCCGCGGTCATCGATTTTTTCAGCAATCCCAAGTTCCAAATCCAAAATCTGAACGCCTCCAAAAAATACCAACTGGCTTTTTTCGGTTCAAGAAAGTACCCAGCTAACGACACCGTGTCTCGCTACAGCGTTCACACCAATAGCGGTTATGCCTCCGAAGAAGCCTTCGTGGAGTCCTTTCACGGTCTTAACGGGGATCATAATGACGGCGCCGTGGCTGTTCTGGATGATGTTTCACCCCAATCCAACGGAACGATTTATGTCGCTGTCACCGGTGCCGCGGGAGGCACTGGCTACCTCAACGCCATGATGATCGTGGAAAAAGACACCACCCCGCCGGTCATTGAGGCCAACACCCTCCGGGTGGACCTTAATTCCTTCTTTACCGACCCCGGTGCCACGGTGACCGACGATGTCGATGCCCCACGGACAGTCCAAGGGACGGGAGCGGTCGATACCTCCACCCTCGGTTCCTATACCCTTACCTATCAAGCCTCCGACTCCGCCGGCAACGCCGCCACACCAGTCACCCGGGCCGTTCTCGTCACCCGCCCGGTCGCCCAGACTGTCCGGATCGATTTTGGCAGCGCTGCCACTTTTCGAGGGGTGACCACACCCGGAAATTGGAACAGTGTCGGCTTAGGATACACAGGCAACCTCATCAATTCTCTCGGGATTGCGACGACGATCGACTTTGCTCCCGATGGATTAGGCAACACCGACAGCTTTAACACGATTGCCGGAGTAACCACCAATCCCCCGACGGTTGCACAAATTGGCGCTGCGGATGCGGCTTTAAACAAAGCCGCCTTGGGAGATCTTGGGGTAGCCGAGGCCGCCATCGACTTTTTCAAGTCTGACAATGGCACGACGGGCGTGGGTCGGTTCCAGCTTCAACAGCTACGGAAAGGCCGGGACTATCTCCTCACCTTTTACGGCACAAAACAGTATGTGGCCGCAGGCAACGAGCAGACCCGTTTCAAGCTCTTCACCAACCCGGATTATACCAACGCGGTGCCCACAGTTGACCTGACCACCGGAACGACCAATGGCGACGGCAATCGTTCGCGGGTTGCGGTCCTTCCTGGCCTGATCGGCCCTGACAACACCAACAACATTCTTTACGTGCAATGGGAAGGCGTCAACGTCTCCACCGAGGGTTATCTCAGTTCCATGTTGGTTCAGGAACTGGAGACGCCCGATACCGTCGCCCCTCAACTCACGCTGCTGGGAGACAATCCCATCACCGTTGCCCAAAATTCATCCTTCACGGACCCCGGGGCGGCGTTCACCGATAACATGGATGCTGATCGGGTAGTTTTTTCTTCTGATTCCGTAAACACCTCTGCTGTGGGTGATGTCACCATCAGTTATTCGGCGCAAGATGAAGCTGAGAATGCTGCCACGACCATCACCCGCACGGTCTCTGTGGTTGCATCCGCCGATCCTCTGGCCACTTGGCTGGCAGGCAGTCCCACCAACAGCCAAACCCTTGGCAAGTACGCCATCGGGGGCGCATCCTCAGTCAGCGGGAGCAGCGAAGCACCCGTGATGAGTAGCTCGAGTAACACCCTCTCCCTTACCGCAATTGTCCGGAAGGCGTCCGCCAACACGAACCTCACGGTGAGTGCGGAATGGGCCACTAGCCTGAACAACCCCTCATGGAGCAACCAAGGAGTGACTTCTGATGCCACCGGCCTAACCCAACCGACCGATCCTGAACTGGAGAGACGTAAATTTAGCGTCCCCTACGATCCGGCAACGGAGCCACGGAAGTTCCTCAGGCTGAAGGCCGTCCTGACTCCTTAACCTGGCGGCCTCCCTTTTCACAAAATAGCCCTCTTCGCGAGGGCTCTTTTTTTCACTACCCATTGATTTTTAAAAATATGCAACTAAATTTAACTCAGATGCATAGAGTGTATAATGCCTTTTTTATTCTTTTTCTTTTCGGCATCAGCCCGGAAGTATCGGCTCGCACCTACTTGATTGATTTTAACTCCTCCAAGGGTTATCGAGGCGTAGACCCGGTCTCTCCCGACGGCCAAGGAAATCATTGGAACTCCGTTCCCCATCCATCTACTGGTTCTTCCCAACTCAATGGATTAAAAGCCACTGATGGCGGCATTAGCTCCATCGACCTCGGCTTTATCACCCCGTTCGGAACGGACAGCTTCAACGGACCAGCCGGTGACACTTCGGTCGGAGCCCCCACCTTCGACCTCGATCCCGCCAAGGTCGTAAAAACGGATATTGATGTAATCGCCCTCGGGACTCTGGGCAATCTTCATGCGGCCTTTGATTATATCGCCACAGTGTCCCACACCAACGTGCCTGTGGGACAGGCCTCCCCAGTCAACGATGCCCGATTCGCTATCCAAGGCCTCAACCCCTATCTGACCTATACTTTGCGTTTTTTCGGATCCCGAAAAGACAGCACTGATCCAACTACACTATACGAGGCTTATTCCGATCCCGCCTTTGAGTACCTTTCCGCCAACGCCAGCCTCGACGTATGCGATCCGGCGCCCCCCAAAAACCATAATCGAGGAAATCTCGCGATCCTCCGTGACATCCGCCCTAGCGGCGGCGGAGCGATTTACCTTCGCATCCGGGGAAGCACTGGTGGCCAGGCTTTTCTTAACTCCATGGAAATTGTGGAAGGCACCCGCCCCATCGATAGTCGCGGGATTCTTTATATTCGCCTCGAGCACCCATCGACCAGCCAGGCCCTTCTTAGCGACCCAGACTCCAGTCTCCGCACCCGCGCATCCCTGCCCTCAACCAACCTCCGCGGTCACTGGTACCTAATGACCCGGACGGACAACAATCTGGTCTGGATCCTCAACCGGGTCACTGGAGAAGCTCTCCGCGCGGCATCCGACTCAGGTCCAGTCTCTAGCGCTATTTGGAACCCAGATGATCCACGCCAAACCTGGCGTATCACCACGGGGGGAGGCGTTTCCCGCATCCGCATCGACGGAACTCAAGCCACACTCACTGCGGGTGCTGACGGCAACACCCCCACTGTGCAACCGGACTCTTCAAGTAACAGCACTCAGGACTGGATCCTGCCAAATCTATCCCGAGGCGGAGCCTTCCCTTGGACTGTCTATGACGAGGACAATACAACCTCCCTTACCTCACCCGCTGAAATCATCCGCTCCGCCTATGATGCTGGCCCTGTCCCCTTGGCCGCTGAGGCCCAGAAACGCGGAATCATTCTGCTGAATGATTTTGGAACCCACGTTCGCTGGACGGCGTCCGGTCCAGCCGATGCCATGACCCTGCGCTACAGCGTCACGGACGGCACTTCTGGCAATATCACCCTCAACATCCGGCGCGGTGGCTCGCTTGTTACCACGCAGAAGGTGCCCGTCACATCCTCCCAAGCCTGGGTCTATTTCGACAGCCAAGGAAATGAACTACAGTCACCCAGCACAGGGCGCACGCCGGCCAAACGCTTCAATGAGGCGCGGATCTCACTTGCCAATAATTCCCTCCAGAGTGGGGACATACTCGAACTGGCCCGAGAAAGTGGAGACGCCATGACATGGATCGATCTCATCGAAGCCGAAACCTCGGGGCTTGTCCCCCTGCCCGACCCTGCCTCATACTTGTTGGCCACGGATTTTGGAACCGCCGGCAACGGCACCGAGAACGATACTACGGCACTTAAAAACGCGGTGGCCGCGGCCGTAGCCCAGAAGAAGAACCTCTATCTGCCTCCCGGAACATACCGCCTTGAGGAAGAAATTGTCCTTCCACCCAACTTTACCCTTCAGGGTGCCGGCATCTGGAAAACAGAGCTCATTTTTTCCCGCACCGCCTCAACCGCCTTTGCGGGCCAAGCCCTCGGCGGCATCAAAGCCACAGGATCTAACACCAATGTCCGCGACCTCTACCTAAAGAGCGCCCAAAGTGCCCGGAGCCTGGGTTACCACGCCTTCAAAGGTTTCTGGGGAACCGGGTCGCTGATTGAAAACGTCTGGGCCGACCAGTTCGAAACCGGAGCTTGGATCGCCGACTACAGCAATGACCCCAACCTCTATACCGACCAGCTCGTGATGCGAAACTGTCGACTTCGCAACGCCTTTGCCGACGGGGTCAATTACGCCAGCGGCACCCGAAACTCCGTGGTGGAAAACTGCCATATCCGCGGTTGTGGCGACGACGCCCTCGCCACCTATGCTGCTGGCCGCACCCTAAACAAACCGACCACGCGGAACATCCAGTTTCGCTACAATACTGTGGAGTGCACCTACCGAGCGGGTGGAGTGGGTATCTTCGGCGGTGAGGGCCACAAAATCCACCATAACATCATCCGCGACCAGGTCGCCGGCCCAGGCCTTCGACTGAATACCGTCTTCGTCTATCTCGGTAACCAACTCGAGGGCTACCCGTTCGGCTCTCAGCTGATTCAGTTTTATGACAACACCCTAGAACGGACTGGCAACCTCACGGTGTTTAATGAACAGACCGGTGCCATTGAGCTCCAGACCTGGTACACCGATGTGGAAAATATACGCTTCACGGATATCGACATCTACACCACCCGCTACGAAGGCATCCGCTACAGTAGGATCGGCCAAGTTTCCTCCTCCGGATTTGCCAACATCGTCTTTACCCGAATTGGCTTCACGGGTGTCCCCTTCGGCACTCTCATCACTGCACAGTCCTCCGGCGAGTCATCCTTCGACACACAAACCAGCGCGGGCGGCGTCAACAACCAGTCCTCCAATTTCACTCTAAACGGGCCCCCTCCCCCGTCCCCTGTCATTACCTCCTTCAGCCCAGTAGCAGCAGGGCGCGGCTCAGAGGTTATCCTGACCGGAAACTATCTGAGCAGCACAACCCTTGTGCAGGTCGGTGCACAGACGGTTCCAGTCTTCACGGTTGTGAATGATCAGACTATCAGTTTCATCGTCCCTCCTGGGGCCGTGGACGGCCGGATCCGCATTACCACAGTCTTCGATGCCTCTGCAGAGAGCTCCGGGCTTCTGGTCATCCCAGAAAACAACGAGGCTCCGGTAATCGCCCTAGGGCTTCCCAAGGCTGTGGCATTGGCCGAAGGTTCCGGGCTTAAATTAACCGCCTCCGTCACGGACGACGGCCTTCCTGCGCCCGCCCAGTTTTCTCCTGCTTGGTCCTTAGTCTCAGGCCCGGTAGGTGGCCTCGCCTCTTTTGAAGATCCGGGACAATTGACGACCAGCGTGACCCTAAATTTGCCAGGAAACTACCTTCTACGCTTATCTGTTTCGGATGGCCAGCTGGTCAGTACAGCAGAGGTCGCTGTTGCCTATGGAATGCCAGCCATCGGTACTGCTCAGGATATCGGGAGTGTGGGCCGGACGGGCAGCAGCACGGTTTCCTCGGGGACATGGACTATGCAAGGATCCGGAGTCGACATCTGGGATACCGCGGACAGCTTTCATTTTCGTTATGCCCCTTTGCAGGGAGATGGGTTTATCGAGGTCCGTCTACTAGGACAGACCAACACGGACCCTTGGGCCAAAGCTGGGCTGATGATCCGCGACGAGTTGACGGCCAACTCCACCCACGTCTTTTTAGCCGGAACCATCGGCAACGGATTAGCTTTACAAAATCGACCCACTACCGGATCCCTGAGCCAACATCAGGCCTTGGGAGCCTTCAGTTCAGGCGTATGGCTACGACTCGTTCGCACCGGCGGCACTATCACGGCCTACAAGTCGATCGATGGAACGACTTGGACCTTGATCGGCACACCGCTCTCCCCAGCCATGAGGAGCACGGTCTACATAGGACTGGCGGTGACCAGCCACAACAATGGACTTCTCAGCACGGCAACCTTTGACAACCTGAAAGGAAGCGGATTCGGTGCTCCCGCTCCCGCCGTCTTGGCTGGTGGCGACCTGACCCTTGATGCAGGCAAAACTGCCTCCCTCTCTGGAACTGCCCCAGACTCTTCCTCCGTGCTGTGGCAAAAAGTGACGGGGCCGGGAACGATCACCTTTGCTTCTCCTTCATCGTTGAGTACCACGGTCACGGCCACCGAGCCCGGGCAATATCGCATTCGTCTTCTTTCCAACGACAGCAATCCACAGACCTTTGATGATCTACTTCTGAACGTTCGCAGCGCTTGGGAAACCTGGCAAAATACCCAATTCCCCACCGATCCTACGGGAGTTACCTCACAACCTTTGGCCGATCCAGATGGCGACGGATGGTGCAACCTCCTTGAATTTGCGCAGGGAGAAAATCCCAACACAAAATCCACGACTGGCATGGGGATAGAGAGCAGCAACGCAACCAATGGACCGCAGTTTACATTCCGAAGACGACGCGGAATTGGAACCGGCACCACGGAGGCTGGATACACAGTTGACGGAATAACCTATACCCTAAAAGCTTCCCCCTCTCTCAGCTCTACTAGCTGGCAAACAGGTTCGAACGTAATTCAGCAAGTCGGCACACCCGTAGACAACGGCGATGGCACGGAAACAGTTACTGTCCAATTGCTTGGAAACAACCAATCTTGCTTCCTAAAGATGGAAATCTCTCTTCAGTAAATCGCATTACTTAAACATCCCCAAATTTCTTCATTCCAGGTTCAAGCAAGGCGTCAAAGGGGCAGCTCAAGCATCAAGGAAGAGCCCCCCAATAGAATTGTCCTTTCTGCTCAAGCTAGAGATCAGAAGAGGTTAGTTGCTCGACTTAGAGTTAGTGACTTCCAACGGGGTCACAAAACACCTCAAAGTATCCGCAAAATATGTAAATGAGGCTTCTAGTTCCATTTAGAAACAAAAAATTTTCCATTTACTCGATCACCCTCTAACAATTTATCTGATTCAGGGGGCATATCGCCCAACTCATCGACAGATGCTTAGACTTTTGCGCGGCGAACCACCCGTGTGAACAGCAATCCCCCCAGTCCAAAAATCAAAAGAGCTCCGGCAGATGGTTCAGGCACAGCCATAAGATTCAATGTCGTAAAGCCACCTGAACTTCCCACAACCACCTTAAAGTCACCTGCAGAATTAAAGGATGCATTTGGAACACTGGCGATACCTGATGTGGAAATATTGAAAAGATCGGTGATGTCTGTGCCTGCTACGCTGGAAAAACCTGAAACATTAGCCGCTTGAGCAAAGACATAACTGTAGGAGTTCGTATCGGTCCATCCTGTGAATCCAGAATCGCCAGTAACCACTAAATTCCACTTATTTGCATCACTCAATCCGCTCATATCCAACAACCCTGTGACACTCAGTAAATCCCAATTTGTTCCAGGTGCGCCAGCGATTGCCGAAATCTGCCAGTTATAGATTGACCCACCCGATACGACTGCGGAGGCAGCGGTCAAGGTTCCAGGGCTGTTTCCAGGATTTAGAAGTGAACCAGAACTCAAACTTAACGCACCTACACTACCGGAACCGGATAATATACCACCGGTACTCACCGAGGTGTCCCCAGCCGTACCGTTAATGACAGCTTGGGAACTATTTTGAACGCTTAGTAGCCCGACGGTTCCTCCTGACTGCACATTCAATGTTCCACTCGAAACAGTGGTCGAACCTGAATAGCTATTGGCTCCTGAAAGTGCCAGCAACCCTCCTGCTACCCTCACCCCGCCTGTACCGGATAGATTCCCCGAATAAGTACCACCATTGGTTATATTGAGAGTGTTGCCGCCAAGGTTGATGTCCCCTGCTCCAGTCAAAGACGCCAGGTTGTAGGTATTATTGCCCACCAATCCAAAGCTCACATTGTGATTTGCACCTTTATTAAGAGTCGCGTTCTTCAGAGCATCCACATTCAAAAGCGAAAGAGTTCCGTTGTTGCCGCTGGCCGTGACTGTTCCTGAAAAAGTATTCGCTCCCCCAAGAGCCAAGGTCCCACCACCATACCAGTTGATCGTCCCCGACCCGGAAATCACTCCATCGAATTGCATTCCTCCACTCCAGCCATTCAGGTTGTTAAAACCGCTGACGGCTACATTGCCTGTCCCCAGGTTTAAAGTTTTTCCATACCCATTGACCTGTAGGGTACCACCACCAGTGAGATTAAACGCATTGTTCCCGGTCAGACTGTTCAACAATCCTGTGTTGTTGATCGTGGTTGTATTGGTGTTCACAGAGATCGATCCCGTACCCAGAGCCGATGCATTGCCCACATCGATGCTCCCTCCTTTGAGAACAAGATTTCCGGTTCCAATGGCATTGGCAGCCCCCAGCGACATAGCTGCTCCATTCAGCGTAATGGTTCCCGAATAAGTTCCCGTATGGTTCAGGCTTAATTTGTTCGCCCCTCCCAAAGCAAGATTCCCTGCACCTGCCAAAGCATATGCCTGAAAATTCGTGCCCACATTCACCGATCCGCCTCCATTGGTCATGATCAGGGTGGAGTTGTAATAAATCCCGTCTCCACTGTTCACATTCACGGTTGAACCACCGCCAATAACCGTATCCACAGAGCGGGTGTTCGATGTGCCTGCGTATGTGCCGTTGGCCACATACCCCGCAGCAGGCGCACCATTGAGGGTCGTTGTTCCCCCGTTCAAATACCCGATATAACCATTCATGCTCATCGCGTTTAGGTAACCAAAACCCCCAGAGGTGGCTGCGATGGTTATCTTTACTCCGTTCCCTATAGATCCTCCGTAATTCGTACTAGTAATGCCGGTGATGTTCACCAAGTTCGCCGTGTTATAATTCGTTCCAGTTCCACCAACGCCAACACCAGATGTCGTCACACTTCCCGATCCGGTATTCGAACCTTCGATGGTATATTGCGTTGTACGTGTAGTGGTAGAGTCTCGTGAACCGAAAAGAGAGAAATCGTAAGTTAAGTTTTGATTAATATTGTAAAAATAGTACGAGCAGTTGGTTGTGGTGTTGATTGCATCTGAATAGACCGTGGGGATGTTAAAGACCCCTAAGGCCGGTAGGTTTGGACTTCCCGTGATAAAGTTTGTGTTAAATCCTCCCCCAAGGTTGGGCGTGAAATAGGAGGTTGTTGAATTACCCTGCGAAGTCACCAAGTTGAGAGCACCGTTACTGGAGTAATTATTCCAATAATTACCATTCACATCGGGACTTGTTGTAGTTGTCTGTGCGAAATCCATCAGGATGGACTGAGCGAAAAGTGAGGGAAATGATACCCAAAGGATATAAATGGCGAGGCACCAATTCAGTTTGCGGCAATTAGAAGAAAAAGTTTTCTTTAGCGAAAACAAATCCAACTTCATGCTATACACAATAGACACTTAAAGCGATTTGTCAATGTTGCAACCAATTGCATATAAGGATATTGTGAAATTGATGCTGTCTCAAGGTGTTGACCACCATTACTATATGCGCTTGAAAAATACCATAGTTCAAGCCTGAGGGCACAATAGCCAATCCTTACAAACAATACCAACCACTTACGCAAGTCTAAGGCTTTAAATTTTCCGCTGATTCAATCTGGCTTTGCGCTGCCTCGCAATTTCCTTCTTTTAAGAGCTGAGAGATCTTGTCCACGTTACCAGAATCCACTCCAGTTTTTTTCCGAAGCGAATAAAGTCGAGCAGGAAGACGCAGATCTTGAGCCTTAAAAGGAAATTTACCACCGCTCTCTTTTCGTCGAGCTTCCTGAACAATTTCGAGAGCGAGATAGCCTTGCTCATGTGTTGGCTCAAACATCGTCCCCTCACCATAATCATTCCAGGTCACCAGTTGCACGACCGACCAAGGTCCCTCCATGCAAACCCCCAGGGAGTCCCGAAGCGTATCCCCATTTTTAAAATCAATATGTCCGTAACTTTTCGCGTAGATATCATCAAAACCAGGCAAGGCAGAAACGATCGTTTGCTGCGGATTGGATGAAACCCGGTGATAAATTTCCGTGAGACGTTGCCTTACCGTGGCGCTGTCGGGATTTCCCTGCCAAGCCTCGAAATGAACCCAAGTATAGCCACCATCAGCACCTGCTTTTTCGCGTAAATGAGGCAGGCAATAGAGAGAAGGCCGATCGGGTCCAGTACCTAGCGCCTGCTGCCATACCTCTTTCTCCTGAACGTAGATGGGCCCAAAATTGGTTAAGAGAGGCTTTCCCTCCAACTTGAAGTAATTGGGTTTGGAAAACCATTCCGCCTTACACCAATCGATTACTTTGCGAAGATGCTCCGGCACCTCCTCCGTCTTTAGCCCGCCGTCTTTCACCATGACCTCGATGGTCCGATCTTCAAAACAAGCTACGAATTTCATCCCGAACTTTTCACAGGCAGCAAAAAGTGCCTGAGATGCTTGATGAATGGGGCCGTAGTCATGAAAAGCCACCGGCCCATACCAATCGGCTACTACCCCGTCGATCCCTGCCAATTTCATCTGAAGCAGGTGACACTCCAACGCATCCGGGTCTGCAGAGTCATAGGGACCGATCAGCGGATGATAGTGAGACCAGATATCTTGCAGCCCGTTCTCCTTGGTTTTTTCAGGATCACACTGTTTTTCATGTCCGGTCCAGTGCGCCCCCCACTTTCCTCGTCCTTGAGGCGTCTCATACCAAGGCATGTAGTGCACCAAAAGAGCCTTTCCCTCCCACAATCTTTCGCTTTTTGCAACCGGAGCGACCTTGGTTTCGGAATCGGGCACCGAGGTCGATTTGACGCTCGATTGCTTTTGAGGCTCGGGGGACTGGGAAGAACAAGCCGAGAGCCCGAGCAGAAGAACGCCTAACCAATGGAGAGAAGGAATTCGCAAAGCGCTCATTTTTTTCCAATCACGGGAATTCTTTATGAAAGAATTCTCCGAAAGGGTTACGGCATCTTTACCGTGTTGGTATCAGCCGCCCCCTTCAAGCCTGGATTCAGTTTGACGGCTTCTGCATAGGACTTTTTGGCGTTCTCAAAATCCTTTAAGCCATACTGATAAGTCATGCCCATGTTGAAGTGTGCGGAGGCTTGGGCACTGGAAGAAATTCCCTTCGTTTCCAAAACCTTTTTACAGGCGTCAAGAGCCTTGGGGAAATCGCCGTTCTCGCGATAGCAATCCGCCAGTGAAAGATTCAGATAAGGGCGGGCAAAATCGATGTCGGGCAAAGCTAAAGCCATCTCCAGATTTTTAGCTGCCTCGACAAAGCTGCGATCTGCTCGCATTTGGCATTCCGCCTGCACCTGAAAAACGGTTAGCTGGGCGACCGGACTTAGGGTGCTGACTTTCATGGCTTCATCCAATTCCGTTCTAGCTTTGGGATAATCCTTTTTTATAAAAGCCAACACATATGCTTTTTTGGCTCTCGCAAATGCTTTTTCTCCATCAGCAACCCCCTGCCCAAGGGCCGCCTCGAACTCCTGAATGGCAAGGTCTGCATTTCCACCGTTCATGGCTGTGTCACCAGCTTTAAGGGATTCGGGATAAGTTCCACCGGCGAAGACCGTTTGGAACGGCAAACACAAAGAACACAGAACGAGAACGAGTGAGGCAAGTTTTTTCATGCTATAATTTCCTTTCATCAGTGTGTGATGATGAATTGCCAGTGCCATTTCAGATGAAACCAGCAATCATCTAACTTCTAAGTTCGTCAGCATTGCGATGAGGCAAAGCTCTTATTTGACTTTACGTAAATATTAGCCCGCAGATGCTTTCCAGCAATTCCATTGAATCAGCCATCGCCAGACGCAGGTTGGGTTACCGTATTTTTTGCCGACAAGTGGAGGAACCTGTTTTCCAATTCCCCTCCACTTCCATTCGAACGGGACGGGCAGGAACGCCTCTCTGGCCCCGTTGAATTAGGGCAACCAAAAGATCCACTGCGGATTCTCCCACCTGCCTAGAGTTCTGATCTATCCCGCTAAAATTCACTCCATCCTCCGCATCGCCGTCTAAGTCCAATGAAGCGTAACCGATCTTCTCAGGAACTCTACCCCCTCTTCCCTGAATCAGCCGATAGCCGAAGCGATCGACACTGATCACAACGTCCGGCTTCTGCTTGCAACACCACCGATCGAATGCTTTTTGATCAAAACGAGAAAGAATCAGAGGACGGAGCGCCTGATCTGCCCCCCTCATTTCACGATGATATAAATAAGCGGCCGTCCACTTTCCATTAACTCTCTGATCCATCGAATCTTCCAAAACCAAACCCATCCTGCGGTACCCGAGTTTCGAAAGCTCTTCTAGGCACTTCAACATCGAGGTGTACTGGTCGTGCATCGAACGATCCAAGTCCGGGGCCTCAATCGTCTCGCTGATTTCCACCGCCGAAAATAAACTAAGATCTAAATCTAAGCGCCGCGGGGTTGTGCCGAATCCCCATTGCTGCCATGGGGCAATAATCACTCCCTCGATCCCCCGACTCCAAATTACTTTGCCCAAGCGCTGAGCAGACATGCCGGGCTCATTAACCCAAAACTCCTCCATTTTGTATCCGTAGGTGGCCGCGCGTTTCTCGGCGCCCTCAATGTATTTCCGTTCTGTCGGAGAGTGTCGCCATACCCCTTTTTTTTCCCCATAAACCAAGAGAGCCAGACAGGCCTTGGTTTTTGGATTCGAATGAGACCGAATATGCGACAAGAGCTTGGCGACCTCAGGGTCGGGAGCGTAACCCAATTGCTTGGATATCTTTTGAATTTTTCGCCGAAGCGACTCCGAAACACCTGCTTTTCCCCGCAGAGCCAAGGAAACCGCCATCCGCGTAACACCTGCTTTTACGGCAATCTCTCTAAGCGGTACTTTATCAGTAGAAATCATAGAAAGATTTGAATGATCGAATTCTGCCTATTCTTCGACTCTATTTACGTAAAGTCAAGGAGCGCTGCCCGCGTGAGCCTGCTACTTTTGAATCAAAACTTTGAATTTTTCGGGACTCTCGTTACGTAGAGGATTTTGAGTTGCGACATTTTTTGTGGCAATGGAGCGAACCTCCATTTTGCCGTAGGTCTTGGGAAAGATGTGAATCGGCTCCTGCGCAAGACCATCCACTCGGACATCATCAAGTTGCAGAACTTGGGCTCCTTTAGGGCCATGGACACTGATCGCCGATTGAGCGGAATCAATCAAAGATGTTCCTCGTATATGAACGGGAACCTCGATGTCAGAATGATGACAATGAATCCAAAGGCCACCCACCGGCTCCCCAATGTAACACTCCCCTCCGGTGCGAATGAAGGTGTTGTCCTCGACAAGAATTTCTCCCGAAAATGGAATCGATTCAAAGCCGGAGCTGATCAGTAGCCCTCCCCCTGAAAACACCGTATCCGTCACGGTGTTCCCAGCGATCCGGTGATACCCTCCCCCGTAAATAGCGAGGCCATTGGCGTGCCAGGGAAGCTCAATTCGGTTGTTTACAAATGAATTTCGAAGACAAGGATTTGATCCTTGTTTTTCTCGGCCAGGGGACCAGGTGGCTAAGGCATCATCCCCAGTGCTTCGCAGATGGCACAACTCCACGGAGGAATCGGTCGAGCCGTCACAAAAGTTCAATCCATCCGCCATGGTGTTGCGGATCCGGCACCCCTCCAAACGCATATTCCGAGTTCCATGGGTTGTCCAAAAGCCGCATTTCAGATGCTCGATCCAAAGATGACGAAAGATTGACCCATCCCCGAAGTTCCCATCAAAAGCATTGTCGGGAGAGCTGTCGTTTCGGTCGTTCGTATCACCCATGATCGCCAGATCGGAAACCAGAACGGGTTGGCCGCTGACAGCAAACATGGGCTTTTTCCCCGTCAGACAGGAATACCACATGCCCTCCCCTTGAATTGCAACCCTCCCCAAAGCAATACGCTCCCCATCGAGTCGAAAGTCTCCACGGGGAATCCAAACAATCTTGTTCTGCGACGAAGCTGCAGAAAGGCATTCCAACAATGCAGGTGTGTCGTTCATATCGTCATCCCCCTTCGCTCCGAATTCCTCAATGGAGAAACTGTTGCTGGGTCGCGTTAACGGAGGTGGCACTTTTTCTAGTTCAATCAGATCAATCAGGTAGTAATCCGCGGTATCTTTAGCATCTTTTTGCAAACGAATGGTGTCCCCGACTTTGATTTCATCGACTCTCGATCGAGCCTCATCATAAAAATGGTGAGGCTTTCCTTCTTTGGGATTGTTGGACCACGGAAAGTTTCCGTAGCTCCACGCATGTCGAGAGGTGAGAAGTAGTTTTTTTTCATATTTTCCGTTCCGGTAAAGACTGAGAGTGGCGGTCTGGCCATCTCCTTCGGGTGCATCGGGAATGCTGTAGCGTACCACCAAGCCCTCACCAGATTGAGTGGCCGTGAACTCTACAAACTGCCCTTCAGAGTCGAGCCTGACATATCTCCGACCGGAAGATTCCGATTCAGGAGAATAATAAACCCGTGACGGTCCACGGACCTGCCCGGTTGTTCGGCCATCTTCGGCTTCGTAACGAGCCCAAGGGAATGGTTCAAAGCTTGGAACTACCGCATTTTTGGATGAAGTTGGAATAGAAATTGCTGATTTCGCTTCAACTTCAGCTTTCTCTCCTTTTTTTTCCGGCGATCGATGACATCCAGAAAAATAAAACAGAAACATTGAAGCCACAATTCCACCAAAACATCCCTTGGCCAGACAGCTTTTATACGACAAGCCCATGGAACTTGATACGATGCCCTCTCAAGGCCTTCAAACGCCAGACGTATTTACGTAAAGTCGATTTACTCTTTAGGCATTGCCTCACATGCATTGAGATTCCGTTATGTTTCACCTTCTACGAATTTGTGTATTCGTTTTGGCTCTATGCATCCCCTCCTCCAAGGGACATAGCGAAACAACCTATCGGACTGAGGAAAAGATATTCTACCGCACAGAGAAGAGTCCTTCATCAGAAATGCAGGATCGATGCTTACTGGATCTCTATGTTCCCCAGGGAATCAAAGACTTTCCCACGGTGGTCTGGTTTCACGGAGGAGGATTAAAGAACGGGGAAAGGTTCATCCCCCAAGAATTAAAAAACCAGGGACTGGCCGTGGTCGCGGCAGGATATCGCCTAAGCCCCAAGTCGAAATGTCCTGCCTATATCGAGGATGCGGCTTCAGCCGTGGCTTGGACCTTTGCCAATATCGAGAAGTACGGAGGGTCAAAAAAGAAGATCTTCGTCAGTGGTCACTCCGCCGGAGGCTATCTCGCAAGCATGCTCGGCTTGGATAAACGATGGCTGAACGCCCAAGGGGTTGATGCCAACCAGATTGCTGGACTTATTCCCTACTCAGGCCAGTGCATCACACACTTCACCATTCGCGAAGAACGCGGCATCCGCGACACCCAGCCCATCATCGACGAAATGGCACCCCTCTTTCATGTGCGGAATGACGCCCCGCCGATTCTGATCATTACAGGGGACCGCGACCAAGAGCTCTTGGGTCGTTATGAGGAAAGCGCGTACTTCTGGAGAATGCTCAAACTTGTAGGGCACCCTTCCGTAGAGATTGATGAACTTCAAGGCTTCGATCATGGAACCATGCAAAAACCAGGCCACGAACTTCTCCTTAATTTCATCAGAAAGATCTTCCCAGCCCCTAAGACTCAGGAGAACAAGAAATAAAAAAGTCCTCCCCCTCCAAGAATCAACCCCCTTGGTACACTCATGGGGATGGATGGACCTTGATACAAGAGGGCTGGGACCCTACCCGGAGCATTTACTTCGAGACCATCTTCGCGCAGTCGAATGGCTATTTCGGCGTTCGTGGTTACCACGAAGAGGCTACTCCAGGGCTATCCACCCACCGAGAAGGATACTTGGCAGGAGTCTTCGCTCAAATTAACCGCGAGGCTGTCACTCAGATCAGGGTCGACTATCCGTGGCCCATGCTTTGCATGATTACCCTTCCCGAGATCTTCGCCTGCCATATAGAGCTAGGAGGGGAAACTTTCAGACTGGATCAAGGCAAGCTCCTCTCGTACCGACGCAGCCTCTCCATGAAAAGTGGGGAGCTAGTCCGTGAACTGAAATGGAAAAGCCCTACTGGAAAGGTGACCAAAATCTCATCCCGGAGATTCCTCAGTGCCACAATTCCGCACCTAGCCATGCAAAAAATCGACTTGAGCCCAGAGAATTGGAGTGGCAATGCATCGCTGACTTATGAACTCGACGGAAACATTCCCACCATGTTCCGCTGCGGGGATCGCAGTAAGCCACATCTGCGGCAACAGCTTCTTGAAAAGATCAAAGTCGATCATCGTCAAGGCGCGCCCTCCCTGCTCTCGTCACAAACAATCGGCACTGGCCATCGTGTGGCTGTCGCCGCCGCTACTCAGGACGGAAAACCGGTAACGGATATTTCTAATATTCTGAGTCAAAGGGTTTCTCTCGAACTTCGCAAGGGAACGTTCAGTTCCGTTTCGAGGGCTGTGAGCGTGGCTAGCTCAAGGGACGTTGAGAATGCTAGCGAAGTCACATCCCTAGCTCTCGAAGTGGCACGAGATGCAATCCATGGCGGATATGAATCTGCTTTGGAGGAATCAACTCAAGTTTGGAGTCACCGGTGGAAAAGCAGCGATCTTTCAATCAAGGGTCCGTCGCGGGATCAGGCTTATCTTCGATACGGTACTTTCAGCATGCTCCAGATGGCACCTTTTCACACCGACATGATGAGCATTCCCGCCAGAGCCTACGCATACAACCGCTATCACGGCCTCTACTACTGGGACAGCGAGATCTTCCTCATGCCCCAATATCTGCACAGTCATCCCGAGGTAGCGGAAAATCTTCTATCCTTCCGCTTTCACACGCTTCCTGGTGCCCGCAAGAACGCCGCCTACCTCAAGGCTAAGGGTGCTTGCTTCCCCTGGATGACCGACTCACAGGACGGATCTGAGCAGGGACCGTGGGACATTGGAGACTATCTTTGGCATCAAACGGCCGATCTTGCCTACGCCATTGATCTCTACGTTCGGGCAACCGGGGATGTGAGTTATATAAAAGAAAAAGGACTGGAGATCCTGATTGAAGGCGCAAGGTTCTGGGTTTCAAAATTGAAACCTGACTCTCAGGGGGTGTACCACCTGCCGAACACTGTGGGTCCTGACGAATTAGACAAACATGGGCGGGACAACGGCTACGTCTCCCTGATGGCGCGCCACCACCTCCGCCTAGCCGTCGAATGGATTGAAACTTCACGACTGGAAAACAAAACGCAAACCGAACTTCTTTTGAAACGCCTAAAGTATACCACGCATGAACATGAGCAGTGGCGTGAGGTCGCAGAACGCATTTCCATACCCAAGGTCCCCGGCACGGAGATTCCGCTCCAAGACGAGTTTTTGTTGCGTAAAAAACCCATGAAATTCGAGGGACTGGGCGTGGAGGAGGCCTATGCCAAGCGCCATACGCATCGTGTCGTCAAACAGGCGGACATTATTTTGGCCATGTTTCTTCTACAGGAAGATTTCACCACCGACCAGTTGCGGGAGGCCTACGATTTTTACGAACCAATGACACTTCACTACTCCTCCCTCAGCTACAACACCCATGCCATTCTAGCCGTCCGAATCGGGCGAAACCGCCAAGCTTATGAATACTTTCTGAAGGCTGCAGGCCTGGATTTGGACAATTTGAAGAATGCGACATCGGATGGTCTCCATGCCGCCGCACTCGGTGGTACGTGGCAAACGGTATTTTATGGATTTCTGGGAGCCCGACTACATCCGCACGGTTGCCTGACCTTAAATCCAAATCTGCCCACGGCCTGGAAGTCTCTCACACTCCAAGTTTGTTATCGTGGATACCGCCTCAATATTCAAGCCACCTCATCTGGCTGCAAAATTAAGGTCGATGGCAGTGAAGGCATTGGACCGGCACATGTGGTGATCGGCGGGGAAAAACATGCCCTTGTTGACGACGCAATCATCTCCATATCGAACAAAAAACAGACTCCTGCCCGTAGGCGGTTACAGAAATGATTCAGGCCGTCATTTTTGATCTCGACGGGGTGATCGTCTCAACCGACGAATACCACTTCCAAGCCTGGCAACGGCTGGCTCATGAGGAAGGAATCCCTTTCACAGAAAAAGACAACGAGCAACTGAAGGGGGTGAGTCGAATGGAGTCACTCGAGATTATCTTAAAGCAAAGCCCAAAAAGCTTTTCCGCAGAAGCCAAGGAAAACATGGCTGAAAGGAAAAATTCCTACTATCGAGATCTTTTAAAGAATCTCTCGCCCTCACATATCCTTCCTGGAGTTCTACATTTTCTGGAAAGCCTCCAACGGCACGGCATTCGAGTGGCCATTGGATCTTCCAGTAAAAACGCTGTCCCTATCCTTCATAAACTCGGCTTAAGCCAAGCCTTCGAAGCTGTTGCAGACGGAACGAATATCAAAAAATCGAAGCCTGACCCGGAGGTTTTTTTGCTGGCAGCTTCTTTAATTTCTATCCGCCCAACAAATTGCCTAGTAGTTGAAGACGCAGAAGCAGGAGTAGACGCAGGATTGGCCGCGGGCATGAAAGTACTTGCCGTCGGCTCTGCATCGTCCCTTGCAAAAGCGACTTTCCGCGCGAAGGATCTATCTCAAGTCGTTTTAGGCCAGTTACTTAAGTAACTTAATCCCTAGTTTAAAACCGCATCCGTTTCGGGGTGTATATAAGAAATTTTTCGTGTATAGTTTCCATAGATGGGCAAAGCACGCACGCTTTTTGGAAAGAATTTAGTTCCCCACCACCTGCTCAATTTCTCCGAGCAGCTTTATGATATTTTGGTCGGTGAAATCGAGTTAGGACGTTGGCAGATAAACGAACGCCTTCCCGGAGTTATCCAACTTGCAAAAGAACTCGATTTTGGAACCAAAACCATTCAGACAGCCTATGACCGCCTGAAACGTGAAGGATACGTCAAAGCTTTGGGGTACCGAGGCACTTTTCTTAAATCCCGTCATCCCCAAGCGTCTTCTGCATCAGGAAAAGTGGGGGTCCTGATTTCTCCAGAACAAACAGACGATCCCCTCACGCTCTGGTATCAGCATGTCATCCTACAAACAGCCAAAAAACGCAATCTCGTGCCTGAAACAAAAGTTCTACCCGTTCACCTTGCCGCCTCTGAAATTAACCGACGTGGCCAGTTGTTTGGCGAGGATGTGCTGGGCATCATCTCTTTAACTCCATGGCGAATGCCAATTCGCTTTGGTGATACCGAGGGTAGCATTCCAGTGGTATTTCTTCTGCCACCTTTTGAAACAGGAGCGCCCAAAGTTTGCGCGGACATTCAGGAAGCGTACTACGAACTCACTACTCGAGTCATTCGTTATGGTCATCGCCGAGTCCTATTTTCTGAAGACAGCATTGAACCAGACCCCAGACAAACTGAAATTCACCGCCAAGGATATGCCCAAGCTATGCGTGAAAACGGACTGGAAGTAGACGAGCCGCTGATCCGTTCATCGCAAGCCGTGAATAACAGCCATTTGCCTTCAGTCACGGCCCACCTCCAGGATATTTTCAAAACCACAAAAAACCTCGGCCCAACTGCCGTGGTCGCCGGATCCTTGGGCAGAGCCATGGCTATGGTTCGAGCCGCCCAGACCGCGGGCATCCGAGTTCCAGAGGACATCGGCATTGTCTCCATCGGGTCGGCTCCGATAGAGGGTGATCCCACCAATCAGACGACCGGAATGCTGCCCGACTTTGATGCGATGGCAGAGATGTGCATGCAGCTTCTCGAACAGCAAAAAGAAAAAGCCCGAGCAGATTTCACGGAAGTGAGATTCCGCATGCATTTCATCCGTGGCAGCACCTTGGCCTGTCATGGTGCAGATCCTTTCCTGATTCAAGATACTATCCCTGAAAATATTCTTCGTCATGACCCTGAGACCCTTTCAAAAACCGTAAGTACATCATCCCGCAAAAGAAAAAAAGTTGCCTAAAGGTTTTTATTTCAATAAATCGAATTGATTCCACATATTCCCCACTCCCTCTTGCCTTAATTTGGACGCATCGCCCAAAACCTACCTGCTTCGGCTTTCGTGACTGCTTGGAAGTAGTGCTTTTTGACCATGGCCGGAGAATTTCCCATCTCCTCAGCCACCTGATAAACGTTTTTGATATCGGCCAAGCGGTAAGAACCAAAAGAGTGGCGACAGCCGTTGTGCTTCCAATCTACCCCTGCCCTTTGGGCCAATAATTCCTGCCGGGTTTGCATATTTGAATTGGGTACGATTCGACCACTCTTTGGCACACCTGCCTTTTCCAAGTAGGCCGCTAAGGCCGGAAGAATCGGTACAATCCTGCGCCCTATTTGTTTCTTTGATCCAGCAGCCTTTACCTCGATATGAGCCTCATCTGGATCCCGATGAGGACGCACTTGTGACCAATCCATCCGACATATCTCGCAGGTTCGGATTCCTGAAAAAAGGGCGATGGCAAAAAAGGGTAATTCCTCGGGAAATGCTTTATCCAAAAGTCGCTTGGCTTCATCGGGAGTCCAAATCTGAACCTCTCCAGGCGTTTCCACGTCGAAAGGAAGCTTTTGCGCGACTGACTTCTCGGTCTCCGGGATGTATTTGCCCTTGGCGTAGTTGAATAGCTGAACAAGAAAACGGATTTTATTGTTTCGGGTTCTCCCCTTCCAGGTCCTGAGAAGGTTTTCCAAATCTTCGACCGTCACCGCAATCATTGGCTTTTCCAGTTTCTTCAGAGCCGAGTTCAGCAGGAAATTCCTCAGGCTCTTGATCCATGTATGCCCTTTCCCCCGAGCCTTCTTTTCTTCAATCAAGGCGTGGGCCGCCTCAATCATGGAAGCATCCTTGAGTTTACCCACCCGCTCCAGATGAGTCTGAACAAAGCCAGAAACACTTTTACCTTCGATTAGCTTGTGAGCTTCGGCGTACTCCCGGGCGGCATGCTCCAAGCTGACCCCAAGGCCTGCAATCGCGAGGCGGGCCCGGTTGAGGTCCTGCAGATCCGACTCGTCAGTATTTGCGACCTGTACCTTGCCTGCACGTAGATTGCCAGCGATGCGGCGCGCTTCTTCTTTGGCCCGAGTATACTCCACAAAAAACTTCCTGACTCTTTGCCTTCCGTGCCAGTGAACGACCCGGTATCCCGAGCGGATCGGGTTTTTGTCATGATAAATAAGAATCTTAACCGAACCGTCTCCGACTACCTCGGGCTTACCGTAAGCTGCCTTTTTTGAACTCACTTTATGTGCTGGGAATGCCCGTTTTGGATCTTCCATATACTCGAATCTGTCCACTAACTGCCCACTAAGCAATAAATTTAATGTAAATACATGTAAATCAATATGGAGGCGGTGGGAGTTGAACCCACGTCTTCAAACCAAATACCACCCGCATCTACAAGCTTGTTGGCAGCTTGATTGTCGGGAGTCCGGTTGCCCTGCCACTGGCCCGTACTCCGTAGCATCCACGTTGGTTCCTGGAAACAGGTCGGTTGCTCACCCATTTCCAGACCCGGCAAACACGTCACTTCCCCCTAGCCGGGGTCGGAGGAGTAACGTCACAGCACTTTAGGCTGCGAGGGCCAACTCGTTGTTAGCTTTTATTTTTGTGGATCGGCTTTTTAACGAGGCCAACCAATCCGGGCCCTCGGCTTGCCGCAGGTCGCTTCCAGTTTGAATCGAAACCGTGACGCCCCCGGTAATCTTGTTACAATATCACAACTTTCCCATGTTTCCTAAAACTTCTTGCGCTCTCCTTTTCTGCCTTGGACTTCTTGCCCAAGGCTTTGCCACAGAATGGGATCCAAAGATGGAGCCCGCCCTCGGCCTCTCCTTCCCACTCGAGGTCAAAAACGATCGCGTCATCCTCTCAAAAGATCTCCTCCTTGCCCCAGATAAAATTCTTCCCGCGGGAACCGTCCTTCGCACCATCTTTCGACCCGTCACTCTCACCGAAGGGGAAAAGAAAACACGCCGCGGCGTTGACGAGGACTCCTTCTCCCGCGTCGCCCCCAAGGTCACCACCAAAGGCCTGATGACCGAAACGGAACGCAAGGTCATGGATCGCGCCTACCAAACCATCTGGACCAACCCGATCGACTTTCGCCGAACTCTCGAACTTTCAACCCCCGAAAACCTTCGCTTCGTTCTCGAACCCACCTCCGACACCTCCCC